>ERZ1027039.7-NODE-7-length-135433-cov-16.987413_pt1 | contig 135433 bp, 116 predicted proteins | sample MGYA00519438_ERZ1027039 | MGnify/ENA primary metagenome ERZ1027039 (study PRJEB26926, sample SAMN06164810) | human gut metagenome | biome: ENVO:00009003; feature: ENVO:2100002; material: ENVO:00002003 | host: Homo sapiens | place: USA | collected 2012 ...
TCAGTCTCAGGATATGCGACCCTATCGGCAACATTTATTATTAAACAAGCTCTTAAAATTTTTACTTCACATATTAAAGTAATACAGGAGACCCCGGAATGAGAGGTCTCCTGTATCGGATAGAGTGGAGTTGCGGATATAACGCCTTGTACAGGCTAATTTTATGTTGGCGCGATATAGGTTTATTTTATGTTGGCGCGTACCACGTCGATGAACGTTTTCATTCGTGTGGAATCTTTTTTCTCAACAATGTCTTTCAGCTCGGTAAGCTTTGCGATGATGCCTCCGAGTTGTTCGGAACTGTTGGGATTGAAAAGAATCTCGGTGAGCAGATAGTCATCCTCGCTCATTAACCCCTTGGCAATGGCCATGTGGCGCTTGAAGGTGGTGCCGGGCGCATCCTGGTGTTTCATGATCGAGCCGAACGCGAGGGTCGATGCAAACGGAATGGAAAGCGAGTATGCTATGGTCAGATCATGTTCCTCGAAAGTATATTCCTCTATGTGAAGGCCCAGACGCCTGTAGAGGTCGAGGAAGAACACGCGGCCGAGATGATCGCCCTCCTTGATCACGATGGCATTTTCGTCGGCAAGGTTGCTCAGAGATGCGAATGTGGGGCCAAACATCGGATGGGTCGACACATAAGGATGACCGCATGATGCGTAAAACTCGGGTAATCCGGTTTTTACGGAGGCTATGTCACTTAGGATGCAGTTCTGAGGCAGATAGGGGAGCACGGCGTGAAAGGCGTCGAGAGTGTATTTCACCGTGGCGGCGTTGATGACCAGTTCGGGCGCGAATGCTTTGATTTCTTCGGGCGATGCGAACCGTTCAACATTGTATGTGAAACGCAGCCGGCGTTGATCAGGGTCGTAGACAGCAACCTCGTGGTCAAACGACAGGAGGTCGCAGAAGAACGAACCCATTTTCCCTGCTCCGAGAATGAGAATTTTCATCGTAGATTTAGGATGGTGTGATTATTCTTTAATGTCGTCGCCATCGAGAATCATAATCTGCTGGCGAACTGATTCTTCGTGGATTGCGGAGAGGACCGTGCGCATGAATTCGGCACCCATATGCATGTCCACGGCCATCTTCACGCGGTCGGTCATGATGTCGCCGTAGCGCTGAGCCTGAACCACAGGCATGGAATGCTCTTTTTTGTAACGACCGATTTCACGGCTCACGCTCATACGGCGGTTGAGCACTTCGAGCAGCTCATTGTCGATGCGGTCGATTTCACGACGGAGAAGTGCAAGATTCTCGGTGGTGCCGGTCTGCTCGCGGAGAACGAGATTGGCAAGGATGAGCTGCAGCACATCGGGTGTGACCTGCTGGGAGGCGTCGCTCCACGCGGCTTCGGGATTGCAGTGGCTTTCAATGATAAGACCGTCGAAACCCATGTCGAGAGCCTGCTGCGAGAGGGGAGCGATAAGCTCGCGCTTGCCGCTGATGTGGCTGGGGTCGGTGATAATGGGAAGATTGGGGATGCGGCGACGCAACTCGAGGGCGATACTCCACTGGGGCATGTTGCGGTAGATATGCTTGCCGTAGGCGGTGAAACCGCGGTGTATGGCGCCGAGCTTGCGAATGCCTGCGTTGTAAAGGCGCTGGAGCGCTCCGATCCAGAGTTCGAGGTCGGGTGTCACAGGATTTTTGACAAGCACCGGACCGTTGAAGTCACGCTCTTTAAGCACGTCGGCGATTTCCTGCATTGCGAAGGGGTTGGCCGAGGTGCGGGCACCGATCCAGAGGATGTCGACACCGGCATCGATAGCCGATTCGGCATGGTAGCGGTTGGCGATTTCGGTGGCGGTGAGCATGCCGGTTTCCTTCTTCACGCGGTTGAGCCAGGGGAGACCCACCACGCCGACGCCTTCGAAAGAGCCGGGACGAGTGCGGGGTTTCCAGATGCCTGCACGGAAAATCTTGATACCGGCTTTAGAAAGCCCTTTGGCGGTTTCCATCACCTGCTCTTCGCTTTCGGCGCTGCAGGGGCCGGCGATGATGATGGGACGTGTGGTGTTGCCTTCTGCATCGGGGGATACAATGGGCTGGAGGTCATTCATTAATATGTCTGCCATAACGGATTCTGATTTTAGACTTTTGAATATGATGAATAAAATTGTTTACTTTAAACATGCCGATATGCGGCGGGCGGCTTCCTTGAGTTTCTCGACCGGCGCGCAGAGCGATATGCGCACATAGCGTTCGCCATTTTTGCCGAAGATGAATCCCGGAGTGATGAAAACTCTTGCTTCGTTTAGAATCATGTCGACGAAAGCTTCGCCCGAGGGGATGGAATCGGGAATACGACCCCAGAGGAACATGCCTCGCTGGCCGGGATCGAACTCGACCTTCATGGCTCGCATCACCTCTTCGCCGGCCTGGCGGCGCAGCTTATATTCGGCATTGAGACCTGTGAACCAGTCTTCGTCCTGTTTCAGAGCTGCGGCGGCTGCGAGCATCAGAGGCTTGAACTGGCCGGAATCGATATTGCTCTTCACTTTCAGGATCCACGACATGAATGTGGGATTGGTTGCAATCATGCCCATACGCCAACCGGCCATGTTGTGAGCCTTGCTGAGCGAATTAAGCTCGATGGCGATGTCGCGTGCTCCTTCCACCTGGAAAATACTCTGACGGTCGGTGTTGAGAATGAAGGAATAGGGATTGTCGTTTACAATGACAATACCATGTTTCTTGCCGAAAGCGACGGCACGTTCAAAAACTTCCCGACGGGCGGGTGCGCCGGTGGGCATGTGAGGATAGTTCATCCAGAGAATCTTCACGTCTGAGAGATCTGATTGGTCGAGAGCGTCGAAGTCGGGATACCATCCGCCATCCTGAGTGAGGTCGTATTTCACGATTTCGGCACCTGCGAGATGATTGGCCGAGGTGTAGGTGGGATAACCGGGATCGGGCACGAGCACTTTGTCACCGGGATTGACGAATGCGAGCGATATAAAGATTATACCCTCTTTTGAGCCGGAGACGGGCAGAATCTCTTTGGCGGGATCGAGGGTTACGCCATAGTATTTCCTGTACCAGTCGGCAAATGCCTCGCGGAGTTCGGGCAGACCTATGCCTAACTGATAGCTGTGGGTGTCGCTTCGCCGGGCGGCATTGCAGAGAGTCTCGATAGCATCGGCAGGGGGCATCATGTCGGGGCCTCCGATGCCGAGGCTCACGATGTCGAGACCTTGGGCATTGAGGGCTGCCACCTCTTTCATTTTACGCTGGAGATAATATTCGCCGATAGCCGAAAGGCGTTGGGCCGGTGTGATCTGGATTGCCATTGCGATGAGTTATGAAGCTGATGATTTGTTTTCGGAATATTCACCGAGGATACGGAATTCGCCCATCAGAGGTGTGGCGGCATTGAGCGCCTGCCGGTAGCGGTTGACACTGTCGAACGTAAGGTCAACGTAAAACCGATATTCCCATTCGCGGCCGATGAGCGGGAGTGACTGTATCTTGCTGAGATTAATATCGTAAAAGGTGAAGACGGAGAGAATTTTTGACAAAGACCCCGAGGTGTGGGGGAGGGTGAACACTATGGAGGCCTTGTCGATGAAGCGGTCGGGCACGCCGCCATGACTGAGAGTGAGGAAACGGGTGAAATTGTGTTTGTTGGTCTCGATGCCAGCTTCCAGTATGTCAAGCCCGTAAAGCCGGGCGGCATGTTCGCCGCAGACGGCAGCCACGCCCATCTTGCCTGCCTCGGCAATTTCACGGGCCGATCGGGCGGTGTCAAGATCTTCGATCATGCGCATTTTGCGATGTTTGAGCAGATATTCCTCGCACTGCATCAGCGCCATGGGGTGAGAGCGCACCTCGGTGATGTCATCGACTGTCTGCCCCGGCATAGCGCACAGCACATGCGAAATGCGTTTTTTGAACTCGCCGGTGATGCTGAGGTTGCTTTTGCGCAGCAGCTCATGGTTGGGGAGTATGCTTCCGGCGATGGTGTTGTCGATAGCCATAACCGCCTGCAGGGAGGGGTCGTCAGCAAGCCGGTCAAACATATCCTGAAAAGTGTCGCATTCAACAGGTTCTATCGCACGCGGTGCGAAGAATTCATGCGCCACGGCATCATGGAAACAGCCGGCAACACCCTGTATTGCCACTCTGATCGGTTCGGCGATATTGTTTTCAGAGACTTGCTTTGACATACTCTTAAAAGAAACCCATTCTAAAAAGAAACCCGCTTCCGGAAAGGAAAGCGGGAAACTTTGCGAAATATAAGTTTTGACGTTGTTACGCACACAGAGACCCGCTTCTTACTGACGGTAGTAAAAATAAAAAGAGAACCCGTATGCGTAAAATCGTTTCATTTATCTTTATTAATTTCCGTGAGGAACCAGACCGGGAGCCGTTCCCCTCAGGATTTTGTGCAAAGGTAGATATTTTTTATAGAATTCCAAACATTTTTCTTGAAAAATCTCTGACTTTGCGTCATAAAAGGCGAATTTGGTATTAAAATAATGAATTTTGAATCCATAAGGCAGGGTGTTTCGGTATTGTTTTGTGCTGTCGCCCCATTGTGCGGTTCCGACACAGCAGAATCTGCTATTCTGAAATAATGATTTACATGGACGCGTCAGCCACCAGATAAATCATGTAGGCAATATAACCTGCTACGAGTAAACCGCCTTCGGCACGATTGATGGTGCGGTTTCCGAAAAACCAGCCGAATATCCAAAATAGCACACATGAAGCGAAAAGAACCAGCAGGTCTATCTCTGAAATGGCGCCGAAAGGCAACTGACGGATAGTAGCCGAGCAACCGAGCACAAGGAAGATGTTGAAAATGTTGCTGCCGATGACATTACCGATGGCGATGCCCGAATTGCCTTTTATTGCTGCTGTAAGCGATGTAGCAAGTTCGGGCAGGGAGGTGCCCATGGCCACGATTGTAAGACCGATGATGGCATCGCTGACTCCGAGAGATGAAGCGATGGCCGATGCTTTGTCAACAAAGAGGTCTCCGCCATAGATCAGCGCGGCAAGGCCGCCGATGATAAAAATCACCGACTTCCACAGAGCCGTCTGCACAGGTTTTGTTTCGTTGCGGTTTTCGGATGTTTCCGGCATATTCTGTTTAGATTGTGAGAATACATACCGCATGAATATTGCGAAGAAAAGCAGCAGAAGTATGCCGTCGACCCTCGATATAACAGGAGTGGTTCCATCAAGCCATTTTGACGACCCCATGGCAAGAAGTGCAGCGGCTGAGAGAACGACAAGTGGAATCTCTTTGCTCATGATTCCGCCTGTGATTTTAATAGGACGGGCCACGGCCACAGCTCCTATAATTACAAGTGTATTAAAGATATTACTGCCAACAACATTGCCGATAGCTATACCGGTGTTGCCGTCGATGGCCGACATCATGCTGATGGTCAGTTCGGGCGCGGATGTGCCGAATGCCACAATGGTGAGGCCAACCATGAGGTCGGACATTCCGAAACGACGTGCGACGGCAGCAGCGCCATCTGTGAGGTAGTTAGCTCCTCCGAGAATCAGCACAAGACCGACAATCAGAAGTATAATATCAATAATCATGATTATATCATAATGTGGGTTGCGGCGACAAAGTTACGCAAAAATGTTGGTCGGACGGCTATTTTTCCTTAACTTTGCAGCTCAATCAGCAAAATTTCTGACAAGTGGAACGTAAAAACAAGCCTACCGCCATACTCCGCATGCACTGCCCCGACCAGCCGGGCATCATATCCGTTATCACAGATTTTATCACCACCAACCGTGGCAACATTATCTATCTCGACCAATATGTGGATCGTGTCAACGGTATATTCTATATGCGTATCGAGTGGGATCTGGAAAACTTCATGATTCCGACAGAAAAAATCGATGAATATTTCAACACTCTTTATGCGGCCCGCTACGAAATGTTCTACCGCCTGAGTTTCTCCATCAGAAGACAAAAAATGGCTATATTCGTGAGCAAGATGTCGCACTGTCTCTACGATATGCTCGCACGCTATGTGGCAGGGGAATGGGATGTGGAGATTCCTGTTATCATCAGCAATCACCCCGACCTCGCCATTGCCGGGAAGCAGTTCGACATACCTTTCGAGCACATTCCCGTGACACGAGAGAACAAGGCAGAAATGGAGCAGCGCGAATTTGAGATTCTTGACCGATATGGAGTTGATTTTATTGTGCTGGCGCGTTATATGCAGGTGCTTTCCGAGGATTTCATAAGCCGTTACCCCAACCGCATCATCAACATACACCATTCTTTCCTTCCTGCATTTGTCGGGGCGAAGCCTTATCATCAGGCTTACGAGCGAGGCGTGAAACTTATCGGCGCCACAAGCCACTATGTCACCACCGAACTCGATGCAGGCCCTATCATCGAACAGGATGTAGTGCGGATCTCACATAAGGATACTGTGGATGATCTGGTTAAAAAAGGCCGGGATCTGGAAAAGATCGTACTATCGCGTGCCGTAGGCAAGCATATCCAACGGAAAATTCTCACTTACGACAACCGCACCATCGTATTTAGCTGAGATACATGGAATGTACGACGGAGCGAAATATATAGTTATGGCGTGTGATTCCTTCAAGGGATCGCTGACATCTCTCCGGGCCGGCGATGCGATCAGGCAGGGTATTGCCGAGAAATGGCCTGATGCTGTGGTAAGGGTGGTACCTGTCAGTGACGGCGGCGAAGGTCTGACAGAAGCCCTCGTAGAGAATCTCGGAGGAAAATATCTTACATGTCATTCCGTCAACGCTATAGGAAATCCTATAACTGCACGCTACGGCGAGATTATTATTAAGCGTCGGCGCACTGCGGTCATAGAAATGGCGGCAGCATGCGGATTGCCTCAGATTCCCGCCGACGAACGGAATGTGATGGAAAGCAGTTCATATGGTTTCGGAAAGATGATGCTTCATGCCGCGGAGAATGGTGTTGAAGATATGATTCTCGGCCTTGGAGGGAGCGCTTCGTGCGACGGCGGCATGGGATTGCTTGACGCTTTTGGGGTGAAGTTTCCGATCGGCGGCAACCGTATACTCTCGCCATCAGGAGCTATGCTCCGCTACATCCGCAACATTGATATATCTAAGATGAATTATCTAAGCAAGCATCTTCGCATAAGGGTAGCCTGCGATGTGGAGAATCCTCTTTATGGTCCGACCGGAGCCGCAGCCGTTTTCGCTCCACAGAAAGGCGCTACACCAGAGGATGTTGTGCTGCTTGATCAGGGATTGAGAAATTTTGCTGCATATACACTCAAGGCAACGGGGGTGGATGTTGCGCAAACGCCGGGTGCCGGAGCCGCAGGCGGTGTCGGGGCATCTCTCATCGGATATTTCAATGCCGTGCTTGAGCGAGGAAGCAGACTGATGCTTGATGCTATTGAATTCAGTAGCATAATCGATGGCGCAGATCTGATCATCACGGGAGAGGGTAAAATTGATTCCCAGACACTTATGGGTAAAATGCCCCATGGAATATTGGAGGCCGGATTGAAGGCAGGGGTGCCGGTTGCTGCAATAGGCGGGATTGTGGAAGCAGGTAACGCACTATCAGAAGCGGGATTTGCCGCAGTGGTTCAGGCGTGTCCCGATGGAATGTCGGTTGACGAGGCGATGCGTCAGGATGTGGCGAAAGAGAATCTTAAAAGAGCCGCCTGCGAAGTGCTGCAGCGGATATATGGCTGAGGGATGCCGCTGTCAGCCTTTGCCAATTTTTGAAGCCGAGGCTGTAAGGTAGTCTGAAAGTGTATCTTTGAGAAATGTACGAAAATATCGTGATCCATGCGCGTCCCCTTCAAGTATTGCAGCGACACGTTTTAGCGTCTCCGCAGTCACGTTGTTGCGGTCGGCCAGCGCTACCGTGTCGCAGAGAATTTTAGCTATCCCTTTTTCAAGTGTCGGAGTAAACCAGATGCGTTTTTCCACGCTCAGGGCATAAACCATGACGAATAGCCCCATGTCGATTTCTGACTCAAACCCCGGCTGGAATGAAGCGAAATCTTTTACAAGAGTTTTAATTACCGAGATGCGGGCTTTGCTGCGGGCGCCGCGCTTGACGCGCTCAAGTTCTTTCGATATCAGGTCGTGGTATTTGGCCGTGAGTTTCTTGACATCGGGATTCAAAAAGAATTCAAAATATTCCTTGAAATCTTTCCTGCGCGAATACAGGTCGACCATCATCTCCACAAGCTGCTCTTTTTCAAGACCGGCTAATTCCTTTTTGAACTGCGCTTTAGACATATCTGTTAGAAATCGACGGTGAGACGGACGTTGATCTGTCGGCGCGTGAGATAGTTGGGCACTGCATACTGGATCTCGTTTACGTCGGTGACCCAGTAATAACTCGAGACATTGGAGATGTCGAGAAGGTTGAACACATCTACACCGACCCATACGCTTTTCAACCAGCGGTGGAGTCCGCGGGGTGTGTCATCCTCTTTCAGAGGTGAAAGCAGGGCGTAGCTCAATCCGATGTCGACTCGCTTGTAGGGGGGCGTGCGGAAGTATCCTTTATCGCGTGATGTGTGAGGTGCGGTGGTGGGAAGACCGTCGGAGAAGATGCCGCGTAACGAAAATTTAAGTTTCGGAAACTTCGGGAAGTAGTCGGTGAAATATAATGCCAGCGAATAGCGCTGGTCGGTGGGGCGGGGTACGGTCACGCCATTGAGATTCTCTGCTGTTTTCATCAGGGAGAAGCTGATCCATGAATCCGAGCCGGGCACGAATTGCCCGAAAAGTTTAAGGTCAAGCCCCATGGTGTAGCCGTCGGATGAATTCACGCCGTCGTAGACTATGCGGAGATTGTCGATTTCGTAGGGAATCAGGTTGTTGAGCTTCTTATAGTATGCTTCTCCCGAGAGTTTGAACGGTCGTCCCATGGCACGGAATGTGTAGTCGCCACCGAGGATAAAGTGCAGACTCTGCTGTGATTTGATGTCGCTGTTGAGAGTTATCACGGTGTTGCCGTACTGGTCGGTGACAGGACGCCGGAATTCTTTGTAGAATGGTTGCTGATAGTAGAGGCCTGTGGCAAAACGGAACGTCAGATTGTTGTTCTTCTCCGGAATAAAGGCCACATTAACGCGTGGAGAAAATAGGAACTCCTTGTTGAAATCCCAGTATGAGAGTCGGATGCCTCCGTTGACCACAAAATAACCTAAAGAAGAGTTTAGTTTGTATGAATCAGCAAGATATGCGGCGAATCGGTTGGTCGAGAGATCATGGTTGGACGCGAGATTGTATATCATGCGGATATTCTGCCCGTCGGAAGGCAGGGTATATCCGGCCGAGTCGCGCAGTTCCCATTCGCGCGAGCGCTCCATTATGGTCTGATGCTTGAAATCGATGCCATATGTCAGATTGTGCTTGCTGATGGAGGTGTGACCGCTCAACCTGAGCCCGAAAACGCCTATCTTCAGACGGTTGCGGGCATGTTCGTGGTATCGTCCCACACCTAATTCACCGCCTATGGCGTTGTCGGGATTGCCCTCGCCTGAGGTGCCTGCGCGGTCGAGCCAGTATTCGCCTGAAATGTCGTAAGCTACAAGTTCATTGGTAAGATAGCCCGAGGCAAGGAGATTAAAATTTGTGGAGCGAGAGGGGTTGTAATCCAGGTTCAGCGCACCCGACCATGTCTCGAACTTGTCTTTTTCGCCGCCGTCGAAGTATACTTTGAAGCTTTTCGCATCTTCTGCTGTGCCAAAGTTGGTCTGACGGCTTACCGGGGTGAATTTGTAATTGTTAATGGCGATATTGCCTAGAAACGAGACTTTCCATTTCGGGTGGAAACGGAGAGAGAGATTGGTCTGGTAGTCAAAAAAATTCGGGTCGTACTCACCTTTCGATTCCATGGAACTGAGCAGCGATGCATTGCGTTTATATCGCACGCCATGGAGTTGTGAAAATTTGTGAGTGGCCTGTCCTATCGCAACAGATCCTCCCATCAGCGATGCCGATACCGAACCTTCGAATGCCTCTGGCTCGCGGTAGGTTATATCAAGTGCGGATGACATTTTGTCGCCATACTCAACACCGAATCCACCGGTGGAGAACCCGATGGCACCGACCATATCCGGATTAATTACGGAAAGCCCCTCCTGCTGTCCGGATGTGACAAGTTGCGGACGATAGACTTCTACACCGTTGATATACACGGAGTTTTCATCGTAAGTACCTCCGCGCACCGAATATTGGCTCGACAGTTCGTTGGAGGAATTCACGCCGCCCAATGTGGTTAGCATCGACTCAACAGATCCACCGGAAACATCGGGCGACAGTTTGTACGTTTCGGTGTCGAGCGACTGCATCTGACCTGTCTGCTTTCTGAAGTCAGTTACTTCAATTTCGGAAAGCTGATGATCCTTTGCGTGCAAACGCACAGTAAGTGCCAGATCACCTTTCGGGTTGATCAGTTTTCGCTTGAGTTCGTTATAACCGATGCAGGTAAAAACCACAGTTATAGTATCTTTCTGCGGAGCTGACAGGCGGTAGGAACCATCAAGCCCGGTGGTGGTGCCTATAGCAGTACCTGCGATACGTACGGTGGCAAACTCCAGTGGTTTCTCTTCCATGTCGGTTACTTTGCCATGGATTGAGACCTGAGCATTCACAGGCAGCACGGAGAGGATAGCAATGAAAAGGGGAAGAAGGTATTTTATATCGCGTAATTTCATGAAAAGGGCGGTGTGGCTGTATGATACGTCACCGCTGTGGCGCGGTAGGCGTCATGCTACTAATTAATAACGTGAAGTTACCTTTTCTATTATACTACACCGGAATATTGGCTCCTTCTCAGTTAAGTTTCTTGGGAAACAGAAATACTATGGATAGTATCACCATAACAGCCAAAGCCCATGGATAATAAAGATAGGGGAATGGTGCACCGGGCGAGATACCCGCCATACCGCTGGCGAGCAAGGTCTGCGCGCCATAAGGTATCAGACATTGCACGATACACGATGTGGAGTCGAGAAGCGAGGCTGCCTTGCGCGGATCGATACCGTAACGACGCGAAATGTCGCGTGAAATGCTGCCGACAGTGATGATAGCCACTGTGTTGTTTGCCGTGCAGAGATTCACTATGGCCACAAGAATGGCAATGATGCTCTGAGCTCCGCGACAGCCGTGGATACGGCGGGTAAGTCCCTGGAGGATAAATGCTATACCTCCGGCTCGCTTTACGATACCCAACATTCCGGCAGCCAACAGGGTAATGATGATCAGGTCGCCCATCCCGGCTATCCCATCACCTGCAAACGATGCCAGATCTACGAGAGTAAACCCCATCACAAGCCCCATCACCACAGAACAGATTATGCCGAGTGTGAGCACGATTGTCACATTGATGCCCATCACGGCGGTTACGATTACCGTGAGATAGGGGAGTATCAACCACCAGTCGGTGTCGGAGGGGAGAGCGACGTTATCGTTCACCCCGGCTCCAAGAATTACATATAGCATCAGTGTGATCACTGCTGCCGGAAGGGCTATCCACAGATTAGCCTTGAATTTATCGGACATGTCGCATCCCTGAGACCGGGTGGCTGCAATTGTAGTATCGGAAATAAATGAAAGGTTATCGCCGAAAAATGCACCGCCGAGAACAACTGCGACAAAAAATGGCACTGACCCGCCGGCGGTTTCTGCAATCTCGACAGCCAACGGTGTCAGAGCTACAACGGTTCCCACCGAAGTGCCTATTGATAACGATATGAAGCATGCGGCGAAAAATACCATCGGCACCACAAACGCAGGCGGAAATACCCGCAGAGCCAGATTCACAGTTGCCATGACCGACCCTGACTCTTTGGCGATAGCGGCGAACGCTCCGGCGAGTATAAACACCCATATCATATATAGGATGTTGGCATGGCCGGCTGAACGCGAGAAATCCTCAATGCGCTGCAGCAGCGGGCGCCCGCGATAAATCACTATGGCCCACATCGACGACAACATCAACGCAACAGAAACAGGCATCTTGTAGAAATCATCAAGGATAATCGACACTGCCATATACAGAAGCAGAAACACAACTACTGGCGACAGCGCCAGCCATCCCCGTCTCGCAGATACCTGCATGACATCATTATCCGTTTCAATAATCCCGTTTCTGTTTTTCATATCACTTTTTCCGAAAAAAATATCAAGAGCCTAAACTACTCTTCTTTCCTTTTCTTGAAACTATCAGACATCTTCACATCAATAACAGATGCAAAGATTAAAACAGCTGCAAAGTTACAATTTTTTCGCGTATCTGCATATTGAGAAATTGCACCATACCAATTGCATATCTCTCAAATAGCAAGCATCGCCCGAAAAAAATCCAAATAAACAAAGAAAAAATTTGGTCGGATACAAAAAACTTCTTACCTTTGCACTCGTTAAACGCAACAGACTGGTATAATCTGCTGATAACGTTTACAAACCTCCATTGGAGTGATGCTCGAGTGGTTGAAGAGGCACGCCTGGAAAGCGTGTATACCCCTAAAGGGTATCGCGAGTTCGAATCTCGCTCGCTCCGCAATAACACGCTTGAAGTCGACCGAAATTTCAGCGTGTTATTTTTATCAGGTCCTATAACTCAGTTGGTCAGAGTGGCTGACTCATAATCAGTAAGTCCTTGGTTCAAGCCCAAGTAGGACCACTTAAAGGTAAAAATTCAAGCTGAGAAAATCGCCGGGCACTGCACTGCGATTTTCTTTTTTTCTGTCGGAGTGGCCACAGAAAAAAAAGCCCGATAATGTTTCAGCGCGTTTCCTAATGTATCAGTTTGTAGCGTAAAACAAGCGGCTCACAAGCGGAATACAAGCGGCTCACAAGCGGAATACAAGCGGGTGAATTTTCTACCATGGTTACAACCCGATTCTATCTCGACTGTCGCGATTGCGGCTCCGGGGCGCCCGCACCCCTTAAACTCGTTATCACCAAAAAGGGAGTCCGTGCCCTAATCCCTCTAAACATCTCGTTGCTTCCGTCGCAATGGGATGCCTATCGCCAGATTATAATTGCCCATCCGCGAAGGCAGCAGTTTAATGCAATGATCGCAGACCGTAAAGTGGCGGTCGATTTCATTCTGCTCCGTCTGGAATCATCCGGTGCACTCTCGGGGCTTCGCGCCTGCGACATCAAACAAAGGGTGATCTCGGAACTGTACCCGGAGGACGAACCAGCAACGGCAGCGCGGCTTACTTTCGTGTCTCACTTCAACGCTTTTGTTGACCGGCACTCCCCCCGGCACCCAGCGCGTGTATCGTGCTACCCTTTCACGTCTGCGAGCGTATCTCCCGAACAGTGCTGACGATTTAACTTTTGAGGAAATGGATACGGCATGGTTACGCGGCTTCGACAAGTTTCTCGCTCAAACGTCCCCAGCGCGAAATGCCCGCAACATCCATTTCCGGAATATCCGCGCCGTCTTCAACGATGCAATTTCGGAGGATCTTATAACCTGCTATCCGTTCCGGAAGTTTAAAATTACTCCTGAACCGACGCGCCCGCGGGCTTTGACCGTAGACCAACTCCGTAAATTATTCTTCGCGGAGGTCGCCCCGCATGAGCAGCGCTACCTCGACTGCTTCAAAATCATCTTCATGCTTTGTGGCATTAACATTGTCGACCTATGCCGTTTACGTTCGCTTTCAGACGATGACCGCATCGAATATGCACGCGCCAAAACACACCGCCTCTACTCCATCAAAGTTGAGCCGGAGTGTGCAGAACTTCTCGCACGCTACAGAGGGCAGTCGTGGTTACTGTCATATCTCGATACGTGCGCGAACTACCGTTCATTTTACGCCCGCCTATGTAAGGCTCTGAGCGATTTTAAAGATCGCTTTCGGTTACCCGGCCTGACCTCCTACTGGGCACGCCATTCGTGGGCCACCGTTGCGGCATCGCTTGATATTCCAAAGGAAACTATTGCGGCGGCTCTCGGCCACGGTGGCTATTCTGTGACCGACATTTATATCGATTTTGACCAGCGGAAAGTTGATGAGGCTAATCGTCGTGTAATAGACTGGGTACTCTACGGAAAACGGAAATAATCTACCGCTCCATCGACCGGCTCCCCGCCTCCTTATAAAATCGAAATCCGACTGATCATTGATTTTTCACGTGATAATTAAGATTTGATTTTACGGATAATCCTGAATAAAAGATAACACACTGCCAGCACCGCCGCCCATATGGCGGCCCCGCCGAAATCCATCTTCGCCTGTTGCCAGCGCGTCAGCTGCCGCTCCACCTCGCGGGTCTCGCGGATGGTGTCTGTTCTCTCCACAATGCACGTGTCGTGGATCTCCACCCGGCGCAGGCGCTCCTCACGCCTGATGTCAACCATCGTGTCACCCTTGATCCACACCACCCGCGTGTCGCGGACAGTGTCGGCCACCACCCGCTCCACATCCCGGTCGCGCCACTCCGTCCTCACGCTCTCCACCGGCACATGGCGCACCTGCGGTGAGCACCCCGCCAGCGTCACAACAGCCGCGGCCATCAGCAACAGCCGTCTCATAACTTCAGCACCTGACGTTTCACATTTTCCGGATCGTAGCTCACATGTACCCAGCTGAAATCTCTTTCATCAATCAGCTGCGTAAACGGCAGCTTCAGGTTGATTATAAGCTGAAACAGCCGGCGGTTGTCCACCTTATTGCCCGTGGTGATGTCGGCGGCCATACCCTTCATGTGGTGCGAGGTAGCCGCGCCACCCACAGCCCTGTTGAGCGCCGGGCACCGGTAGCCGCTGCTCACAGCCAGCGGGCGCCCCCACGCCTCGCGCAGCGGGTCGAGCACATTGTCTACAAGTCGCGCCACATTATTTTTTAGACTCTCCGGAATTGTGTTGTCGATGGCATAGCGCACGGCAGTATCGCTACGCTCCATCTCCTGAAAACTGAAATATTTCATGATTCTGTCGGTTAAATGTTAATAATCACTCGGAGGCACTCTGTCCTTGCATCCGTGCTTGTGGCACTTCTTTATCTCCGCCTCCTTCAACTGCAGAGCAAGCTCATGGTTGGCGTGAATCTGCGCCAGCAGATCGGCCTGAGTCTTGCGCAACTCGCAGTATAAGGCATCCACCTTCTCGTCGCGGTTCGCCAGCCGTTTCTCCAGCCAGTCAATCTGGGCACGGTCGTTCTGATTCTCCTCCGCCTCCACATCCGCAATGTCGTGGCGCTCCTGCACCTTGCGCCGGCGCCACCACTTCACAAGCTCTATCAGACCCTGCACGCCCCCTATGCCACCTATCATGGCCAAAACATCCGCTGTCTCCATCACTGTCGAAATTAAGGTTAAAGATTGGCGGCTCGTCAGCCAAAAGTCGACACCGGGCGCACCTTGCACCTGTCGCCAGTCTTGGCGCCGTTGTATAGATTATACTCATGGGGATAAATGCGCCACGCATTTGCCGCGCCACCCTCAGTGCTGCTCCAGTACACTCCGCTCGTCATCAGAGTTGCACCGCTGATCAGCCTCAGACAATAATTAATCTTCGCCATATTGGCGGCGATCATCGCCATCTCACCCATCGACGGCAGCCACCATCTGCCCGCCGTCAGCCCCTTGCCGTTAGCATTCACACGGCTGTAGAGATTGCAGAATCCAGGAGCATAGGCCGCCGTATTGGTCACCGCCGACGACGTGCTCTTTGCGATGATCGCCGCCGTGTTGGCCTTGCCCTCCATATCGGCTATGGCCGCCGCGCGGTCAGCGGCCTTCACCGCTCCGCCGTCGACATTCGCCGCACACCACAGCAGCCCCGTGTCGTCCGATTCCGTCGGCGCCACCACCAGAGCCTTGCCACCCTCCACAATCATCACGCCGTCGGCCACCTCTCCGGCACTCTGCAGCCCCGGCCATGCGCTCGGCCTCACAGCCAGCGGGAAATTAGCCGCCTTGCTGTGATACATGATAAACACACCATCCATCATGCACTCCATGTCCAGACCACCCATCAGCGCCGCCTTGAGATTCGTCGTGTCGATCAGCGTCACCTTGCCGTTGGCATCCACCTTCGCGAATTTCTCACCCGCGGCCACAGTCGCAGTCACCGTCTGTCCGCTCAATTTCTTCGTCTTCTTTATCGCCATAGTTATATCGATTTAATTGTTATTGTTCAATCAGGCCGGTATTCCATTGCATAACCAGCCAATAAGTCTTTGTACTAAGATTATCGTGGTATCCGACAAGTTCAAGCACTCGGCCGCTTCCGAGACCATAACCCGGGAGAACCACTTCTTGCGTCCCCGGAGAATAGCTGCTCGACTTTATAAGCACATTCTCATCAGAGCCTACCAGCGTGACAGCTCCGGGGGCCGTGTTTTGGTAATCGTCATTTAATATTCTGATACTTCGGGACTTACCCTTGTCAAGAGGACCTAATTGCAGTTTTGAAACATTTCGGCAGATGTCACTGAGCGTCGGCGATACTGCCGCTGACACACCGTGGTCATCATATTCCATGTCATAGAGCATATTTCTTACCGTAATATTCCCCGTGACCTTGGCATTTAAAAAGAGGCCACCTTCACAGATAACTCTGCCATCCTTAGCCTGAAAGATGATATTGCCATCGGCATCCCGCATGTCGACACACTCAACACCCAGGTTCTTCACCAGGGCATACTGTGCCAACAGAATCTTCGTCGCCACCATTTCTATCTTGTCGGCCAGACGCCAATAGCCGTTGGCCTCCGCCTCGCTGCTACCGGGATAATTGGTCGGGGTCTTGGCGTGGCTCTTGACGCAGCTGTACCAGTTGTCGCCATAGATTACCACATCCTTCCACTCCTCGCCCTCCGCGCCACACTCAAACGGATACCCTACCGCGCAGTCGCTCCATGCCTGCGGCCCTCGCAGCACGACGGGTTTGCGCCGGAACTTGACAACCCTTGTCACATTCACACTCATAGCCCTTTAATCCTGTGCGGTTATAGTAATCGACACATCGCCGCCCGCCTGCACGCAGTGGGCACGCGTCACCGTGCACGACGCCTTCGCCGTGTTCATCTCCCCGGCGTTGAGGTAGTTCCCCGCGGCGTCCTTTATGACAAAATAGAAAAGCGTGTTGAGCGCCTTGACGTTCGTGCCGCGCTTCACCACCACCGGGGCGTAGGTCACCTGGCCGTTGCCCCCCGGGTCCTCCGAGATAGTCTCGTCGTCGGGGCTGGGATGCGGGTCTATGTCGTATGGGTCGCTCGCGTCCATCACACCCTGGATGTCCGTGCCTATCTCTACACCGTCGCGGCTGACAGTCACCCGGTACTCCCCGTAAGTGTTGATGTCGGCCTCCGCCACAGTCAGCGTCTGCGCGGTCTCACCCGCCAGCACGCTCCAGCCCGTCGGCGCCATCTTCTCCCACTTGTAGGTGAGATTGTTGGTGAGCGCCGCCCCCGACAGATAAGCCATAGCTTTCAAAATCACGCTGTCGCCCTTTTCGGTGATAACAAAATTTTTGTTGTCGCCCGCAGCGATTGTCACATGGTAGCTCGTACCAGTCGACTGCTGCACCGGGATAGTGTAGTCTGCCTGTATGTCGTCGCTCTGCGTGCCGTACGACACCCTCGCCACCATACGGATCACCGCCGGAGCATAGCCCGAGGCGTCCGCTATATTGCCGAGTAACTGCAGGCCGAAATACGGATTGTCGCCCGCCGGGGCTATCTTCTTGAATAATCCCGCGAACGTCCCCGTCGAGGTGTCACCGCTGAAAACTATTTTAGTACCGTTGAAATAGAAGTCGATGGCGTCGGGCGTGACGACACCCTCGGCCACGCGGCTGCTCGTGCACACAAAATAGAGCACAGGCCTCATCACCGCATAGTCGGGATAGACTCCCGAGGCATTGCCTGGCGTCCCCACCCATTCCTGGTAGAGATCCCCTTCGGGGCTGATCACCGTCGCCGAGTAAGTCCCCGCCTTGCTGATGAACTTGATAGTTCGGGTTGCCGATGCGCTGCTCATTCCGTTTCAGTTTTAGAGGTTTCAGTTTCAGTGGATTCTTCAACGACCGCAAACCTCGGGTCCGTCGCCTCGGGCAGCGGACGCAGCACCGTGCCGTCCTGTTCCTGTCGGGCCTCGTGTGGCATAAGCGCTATAGCGCCTATCGCCGTCAGTGTCTCGGACAGACGGGTCAGCGGACCAAAAGCCAGCATGTCCGCCTGCCACAGTATGTAATTGCCGTCAGCCAGCTGCAGACGGTCGCCCGTCAGATTCAGATGATCGGCCACTTTTGGATTTGCCTTGATGTAGCGTGCCATAGTTAATTTCTTTTTTGAGTTATTTGATTAGAATTATATTGCCGTCGCCGTCCTCGAACAGGGCGCCGTCGCTGTCCTCGAAAGCGCACAGGGGGCCGGTGTCCTTTACGTCCAGACCAATCACTGCGCCATAGCTCTCACTCATCGCCCCGGTCGAGAGCGTCGGAGCCATCCCGTGCGCCACCTGCGAGTAGCTGAGCGTGCCGTTGGCCTTGTTTGTTGCAATGTACCACAGCGGCAGCAGCTCTCTTTCAGGATCCGGAATCGCTCCGTTGACGTCCCATATCGAGGCTACGGGCGCCACGGCCAGCACGTCGGCGGGAATATTCACCGGTACGCCTGTAATGTCATATTCATATCTGGGGATGCGCCGGATAAACGAAATGATCTTGCAGGGCGAGGCCTCCGTCAGCGTCACACCCGCCGGGTTACCCCCGGCGTCGTACCTCGCACGGCAGCGCAGACACAGCTCATCTCCCATCAGCGCACGGTTGACAGTGCAGCTCGTCCCGTCGGCCGATACCTCCAGGTCATAATCCAACGTAGTGTCTGTGCCCACCTCCGTCCATGTACCAGAATCCTCACGGAAAATCTCCCACACGAAAAGTCGGTTTGCCGCCGCGCACTCATTTACCCCCGCGCGCAGATTTGCATGCACAATCTGTGTATCGGGATCGGTCAGCGGATTGTAGATCGTCTGGTCGGCGGCGTCGAGTATCAGCCGCGGAGCCGGAGCCGTCGCATTGCTGCAGGTCACCAGGAACGTGCGCAGAATAGAATGGATCTGCCCCGTGCGCGGATCGCAATATTCGGCGTGGAACTCCAGAGTGACAGGCACTTTGGGCTGTGCGTTTTTCTTCACCTTGATTCGTCCGGCCTGCCCTCCTGTCTCGGTAATCTCATAGCCGGGGTTGCTGCTCTGAATCAGCGTCGACACCCCGCCGACAATCTCATACCATCTCACATTTGCAAGCTGGTGGTTGACACTTCCCGAGGGCACAATGCCGTCTCTGTCCATGCAGCTCACCTGTGGCTGGATAATAAGCGGAGTAAGCGTGTAGTCGGGCGTATAAGTGGCGGTGTCAGCGTCGTAGTTCTGCTTATTAGGCACAGAGCCGTTGACGGCAAAACCTGTGTTTATTTGCAGTGGCCTGAAATTGAAATCAAATCTTCTTGTCTTCATCGCTTTGCGTTGTCGGTTAATATTCAAAAACAGCCTGCGCCTCGGCGGCAGGATCGCCCATGCCATCGCGAAGTGTCACCGTGGCCGTGAACCGTATCGTTTTTGGTAGATAGCCGTTGAAATCCATGTCGGCGGCGGTCAGGTGCAGACTCATCCCGGCACCCGCGCGTTTCAGCGCCCACGCATTGTCCGACGCCGTCCGGGGCGTCCCCTGCGCGTCCTCGCTGTATCGCGTCCAAACCACATCCGTAGTCAGTATGTCGTCCGTGATGTCGATGTTATGCAGCCTGGCAATCACCTCCAGCGTCACGTCTATATTGTCAGGGTCAAACAGCAGATCCGTCTCAGCAAATTCCACCATGAAATCCGGATTGCCCTCGATCATCGCCCAGTCGGTGCCGTTCCATGCAGGAGCATTGTGTGTGCCCGTCTTCATGCAGCGGTAACGGCACCCCATGTACCACACGTCCGACGTCTCATAGACACCCGTAGCCCGATTCACAGACTCGCTATAATAATCAGCCGTGGCGCTCCAGGGGCCGCGGTCGACAAAAGTAACCACGGGCTTGCCCTGATAATCCACGCGCACAATATCCTGAACAATCAGCCCGCGGGCATACACATAATCCTGCCGCTCAATAAGCGGCAGACCCATCGCCTTCAGGAAATCCGGCACTGACCCGAACGTTGCGCCGTAGTTGCTCCGGTCAATAATGGGCTTCGTCACCCCCGACAGCTTCACAATCCGTCCCTCCGTGCTCGACAGATACAGACAGCTCTGCCTCTCCGGGTCAGTCTGATTACCCCATCGCGCCACCTTCATAAGCTCACACGGCGGATAGTTCTTCCCGGCGGGCGTCTCGTCGTCGGGGTACATCGTCACCTCTATATAATTCAGTGCCGCGTTCACACTGTTTACCCTCATCCAGCTGGTGTGATACGTCCCGCTCCCCGTCGACAGAGTGTTCACAATCCCCTTCAACACATTGTTCTCCTGCTGAGCCGTGAAGTACCCCTCCCACTTGCTGTGCAGATACAAGCCATACGTCCCGTCGCCGTTATCCACAACCCGGTCAATCGTGTCACCCTCCGTCAGCAGCTGGTCACCCTCCACAGCCGCCAGACGGTTCACAATGTACTCCATCGCTTCGATGTAGCCGCGCGCACGCACCGACTCAAACTCCCCGTTGCCATCCTTGTCTATCGCCGCGCCCTTACCCGAATACAGCGACTTCACGAAGTCTCCGAACGTAGCCCCGTCCTCGAACACCGACGCGCCCACTGCCCGCAGTCCCTGCGCAAACGTTATCCGCCCCTCCGCGATGTCATCCGCTATGCGGCTGAGAAATTTTTTGAGCGCGGGGCTGTCGGAGTCCAGATCGGCGGCAGATGTCGCGTGGTCTGCCTCCCGGGCACGGATAGCTTCGGCTGCTATGTCGGCGCTCTCGGCTTTGATAGCCATATCAGCGCGGGCAGCATGCATGGCTTCCCGAGCCACGTCGCCGGTGCTGTAGCCGTTACCGTTGGTTGCTATGCCTCCTCCGCGGCTGCTCGAGGCGGCACGGCTTTTCGGCTTCTTTATCAGTTTTACATCAATCATTCCATACCTCCTTTATCGTTAGTTCGGCATAATCCTCGATAAGATTACGACTGATCCCCTGCACATAGAATTTTTTATCGGCCATAGCAGGGTGTCGGTAGTGGTTGAATAGGCCGGCGATACCCGCGCGGTCATCCAGCTTCTGCGTCATCAGTATGCGCGGTTTGTGATACTCGGTATAATAGCTGTCTACATAAAGCTGTTCGGGTTTTGCCTGCTCATGCTTGTTATGGTCGTAGATCGTCAGCAGCCCGAGGCCGGAGGACAGATCCAAAGGTGTTGACAGTTTCACAGAATCCGACACACCTAGCTGCCGGCATTCCTCCCGTGTCAGGGCGCTGCTGATTTCAAACTCTATGTCATCCTTGCGGTTCACGAAATTTTCGTGCGTGTCGCTCATGTAAACCACGTCATTGTCGCCGGCGTTATTTATCAGCCCGTTGTCGCTGTAGATCTTCACCTCGAACGATTTCAGAAAAATCGTGCTCACATGAGCCAGCAAAGGCACCGATTTTTCATTCCTTTGGGTGTGCCTGAAAAAGGTTGGATGGCGGCGAGTGATTTCACCCCATGCGGTGTTTACCGGGCCTAATATCATGAATCGGACCTGACCGCTCACCTTGTCACTGTGTCTGACCGGTATGGCAATGCCCTCGGCATCGATCCCTACATTGTAGTCGATATTGTTCTGCAAATTGTATTCCGTGCCGATGATCTTGTCTCCGATTTTGGGATTGAAGCCGATAGTGAAGCATTGCTGATAATACTCGTCATCATCGGCGCACTGTTCGCGTGTCTTATATGGTCTCCATTCAAAATCGGAAATCTGACCGTCGGCACCCGTTTCCACCACGCATTTGTCACCGATTATGAGCATGCACGCCAGTACGGCGATTTTGGAAATATCATCTGTCCGGTCTCCTACAGCACTCGCCTTAAACGCATACTCCTGCGGACCGGCTCCCGTAAACGGCACCAGCCCCCAGTCGGTGTCCTGGTCCCACACCGGCTCCGTCGACGGAGTCGCTGCCTTGAAATATTGCTGAGTATACAGCCGCCCCTTCTCGTTTCCGCGACACGGCACAGGCTTGATCCATCCCATCCACGCCCCCATGCCCCACTCATTATGTGAGTGCAGCTCCTTGTAGGTGTTGGTGTAGTTCATGATAGGATTTAGCACCACACTGCCCGACAATACTATGTAGTTAGTGATGTCCGGATCAGAGGGGGAGTATATGCCCCCCGAGGCACTGCCTGTATATACCGCGCACGGAGCACTGTTTTTCAGACTTGCCTCGTTGGGGAACGGCGCATTATCCAGACCATTGCCGTTGACACTTACAGCCAGATAATCGGTCATGTCGATTTTGGGCACCGGCGCGTTGTCCTTGTGATCCGTCTTGGTCTCCACCTTGCCGAACGACAGCAGCGCCGCGCAGGTCTTTTGCGCCATCGCCATATAATTAGGCAGAGCCTGCTGGTCAGTATTATTGCTGCAGAACTTGTCGATCAGATCAGCACCGGTTCCAGCTTCAGGAAACACCCAATTAGGGTTATTCTTTACCCGTAGATACCAGCTCGTGATGAATCCTCCGGGGTAGGTGGTATCGAAACCGTGCGTCATGTTGAAAAACGCACCCATCACACCCTTGTTATCACCATCATCGTTGATGTCTACCGAATACTCCGTGAGATACTTTTGCCGGTTTGTATACGGATCCTCCAACGCGTCATTGTCCAAAGGGCTTTCTATAACGTTCTCCACACTCTCCACCTTGCAGGTCAACAGTATCTGATTATACACCTCGCCTATACTGATGGTGGTGTCGGTCGAGGCCGCATTGCCGTTGTTAAATTCGATGATGCTTCTGGCCGTTGTCAGGATCTCGCCGGAAATCAGCTCACGCCACGAAATGGGATCGTCTCCCTTCACGCTTTCCCAGGAAAAAATATAGAAGCGCAGCCCGTCCTGCACGATATGCAGATTAAGATATTTTAGCATTGCCTCCAGCACGGCGTCCTGCTGCCACACATCATCCTCCTCATCACCTAAAAACAGAAGCTCCGATATGGTCAGCTGATTAAAAATCCCGTAGCGGTCGGCGTCGGCGGTCAGAGCCTTGCTCCCGTCATAGAAACACTTCACACCACCGGCTCCGGTGATGTCGAGCGAGGAGCACGCGGCGGAGAGGATCTCGCTGAATATATCGCCGAAAGCACGCTGATTAGCGTTAGCTTTTACCGCCTCATACAGCACGCCCAGACCTCCGACATTGCGGTATTTCGAATATTGCAGCGCCGAAAGAACATCGACACACGACAGTTCCAGCTCGTCATACACCTCATTATACCCCTGTGAGTAAGTCTGAGGCTCGATAAATCCTGCAAACACGCACCGGTCACCCTTGAATATATTCACCACGGCATCCATGCACGACGGGCAGAACAGCTCCCCGACGAAATCCCGCGTCAGCAGCCTTATGGTCGCCTGACTGCGCAGCAGATGATCGAACGTGTCGTTCACGCTGCTTTCGATTTCCACGGGGTCGTCGGTGAAGAATAAACCGCCTTGCTCATCGCCGATCTCCACCCGCCGCGTACGGTCGTTCCCGGTCACGATATGCACCGTCACCGTCTCGTCAGTCTGTGTCAGAAAACTCCCGTAGAAATACATAGACTCAGATTTTAATATTAGTTTTCTTGCCCGACTTGCTCGCAATCCGGGTCTCGTTTGCCAACACGCATACCAGCTCTCGCCCCGAAGCGCGGAGCGTGCCGCCGACAATCACCGGAGCACCCGCCGGAGTCATAAGCTTGCGCAACTTATCAAGTGGCGCCACCACCTCCGGATTGTTCGACGCCCCGGCATACTCGCCGATCAGACCTACAGTGGGACCGCTCACTACGCCGCCGTTGGCAAAGGGGGTGGCGGTCACCACCTTTCCTATCCCCTTGACTACCCCCGCCGCCGCGCTGACAAAGCCGGAGGCTATACCGAAACCGGCGAAGGGAATATAGGCGTGCGCCGCATAATAAGCAGCTGCCGCCAATTTCATATAACTGGCCGTGGTCACTTCATTGGCAGCTGCCACCGGCGCCTGTGCCGCAGCAGCGGCCTCGGCGGTTACAGCTCCCGCGCCCTGCGCCACTGCCGCCTCGGTAGAGGCCGCCGCCTCCACCGTCTTCGCAGCCGCCTGCGCCTGCGTCACAGTGTTCAGCATATTCATTATGCCCACCACAGCCTGAATGCCGTCATAGATCTGGAGGAAACCATCCACCACTCCCGTCACCATCTGCCACGCATTCCGGTTCCCCGACAGCGCACCCGTCAGACTTTCCACACCGCTCTGCATTCCTTTCATTCCGTCCCAGCCATTGCGGAACGTGTCGAACGCCATCACCCCCTCCTTTCGCCACTGCTCATAGGTCGCTTTCAGGCTCTCCACATCCTTGCGCAGCGCCTCCGGCATCGGATTATCCATATCACCCAGCATCCGGTTCAGCTCCTCGATCTTCGCCGTCAGCTCGTCAAAACCCATGCCGCGGATCTTTATCTTGTATTCTTTCCCCTGCAGCTTCTTTATCTCTTCTGCCTCGCGCACCATCTGCGGAATCTCCACGCCCCGCTGCATCGCCTTGCGCTTATCCTCATAAGCCATCTTCGTGCGTTGCAGAGCCGCAATCTCATCATCGCTCGCCCTCTGTATCTTGCCGTCAATATAGCTGATGGCATCGTCGAGTTTCTCGATGGAATCAAGCGTTGAAATGTCGCCGGGCGCACTTAGCTCATCCAGCACCTCGTCCCATTTCCTTTTTACCTTATCCAGATCATTGAGATGCTGTCTGGCGAATATCCGCTCCTTCTCGGTGCCGTTCTCCACCAGCCACTCATAATATGCCACAGCCTCATTCAGCTGTGCATAAGTCTTCAGCTCCTCGACAGGCCCTGGCGAGTAATTTTTCCGCTCCTTCCCCTCCCGCAGCATTTCCAGACGCTTTCTCTCCGCGTCGATAGCCGGGCGCGCAGCATCCTCCGCCTGCTCATACAGCGCGTTCTGATACTCCAGCTCCTTGCTTATATCCTCCAGAGTCTCCAGCTCCTGCGGGCGCTGCGCGGCCATCTTCAGCAGCTCCATAGCCCGCAATTTCTTTTCGCACAGCGCAATATCCTTCAGCAGCTGCCGCTGCTCCGGCGTGTCCTCGCCCGTGAACCGTTTATCTAAGATATTTTTGTTGTGGCGGTAATCCTCCTCAGTGGTCGGATTTGCCACCAGTTTCTTATTTTTACTCCCTTTGCCTCCCTTTTTAAGTTCCGATGACAGCCCATTTCCCAAAAGTGCCTGCCGCTTCAGCAGCTCCATATTCTGCGCCCTCAGCCCAGCGATCTGTTTCGGATCCGTCGAGTTCTTGATAGCCGTGTCATTCTTCTCGATAGCATCAGCGCACTGCTGCCACGACAGCGTATTCACCTTAAGATCCTTAACCTCCTCTTTGCTCCCTTTCCGTGCCGAGGCGGAAGCCGAGGCCAGCATCCGTGCATTCGCCTCCATCTTAGCCGTCACATCGGCCACCATCTCACCCGCCTTCTTCTCAGCCGCCACGGCATCCTCATATTCCTTTTCGACCTTTTTATATTCATCGGATTTTGTGCCGCCGTAAATTGCCTGCCCCGGCATAATAGGAGCCAGCGCCAGTCGGGTCATCCCCGACAGACTCTTATCTTTGCCCGACTTCTTCAGCCCATCCATTTTTTCGCGGGCGACCTCTTTGGCCAACGACGCCTCGCTCTGCTGCCTGTTCAGAGACTGCATCTGAGCCTCATATCCCAGCTGTCTCACATAGATCTGACTCTTCTTTATCAGAGTGTCATACCAATCAGCAGCAGTCTTCTGCTTCCCGAAGATCTCCCCGTAACTCTCATTCAGATGCGCCACCGCTTCCGTCGTGTCCTTCTTCCCCTTGATCAGCGCCCCCAGCTTCTTGATCTCATCTTCCATGCGCACTTTCGCCTGCGCAGCCGTGCGGATATACTCATCCTCGGCATCATCCAGCTGCTTCACCCGGCTTGTCGCATCATCGACACTGTCCGAGAAACGTTCCATAACCGCTGAAACCGCGGCTATAGCAACCCCCACACCCGATGCTAAAAGCAGACCCCGCAGAGCAATTTTCAGAGCAGCCGCCGTCGCAGCCGCTTTTCCGTTCGCCACAGCCAGCATCTCCAACCCCAGCCGCGTCTGCTTGCTCACAACACCGATAAGCCCGAACAAACCACCCACCGCCTTCGACCGAAGCGCCACTATCTTCTGCACCACCCCCAGCTTCCGGAACCCCGCGACCAAAATAACCACACTCGCCCCCGCGCTCAATGCCGAAGCACCTAAATCCACAAAAGGCTTCACCGGAGCAGTGAACCCCGCAATCCGGTCAGTCACCGCCCCCAACGAATTCTGCAACCTCTGAGCCGTCGCCTCGCCCGTGCTCGCCATCTCGCCATACGCAGCATCCATCGTTCCGGCGCTGTTGACCATCTCGGCCACATTCGCCTGAAACTTCCCGGCCAGCTCGCCCTGCAGAGGAATCAGCGCGCGAAGCGCCTCCGCACTCCCGAACAGCTTACTGTAAACCTCCTGCTCCAGCATCCCGCTCGACTGGGCATACGCCTTGATGCTGCTGTCAAGCTGAGTCAGAAACTTCCTGAAACCTCCCGCGCCCTTGATGGCCGCCGCATTGAACTCAATCCCCATCTTTGCCGCCATCTCCGCGGCCTCGCTGCTCGGCTTCACCAGCGCCGTAAACACCGCCGCCAGCTGCGTCGACACCTCCGCTGTGTTACCGCTCACACCCGTAAGCGTCGCAAACGTCCCAAGCAGCTCATCCGCCGACACACCCAGCGTCGCAGCGTTTCCCGTCACCCTCGGCAGCGCCTGCGCCAGCAGCTCGAACGACGTCACACCATTCTTCGCCGTCAGCTGGATCTTATCCTGAATATCGCCCGCGGCGCTCCACTCCAGACCGTAGTTCTTGATCACAGTGGCAGTCACACCCACCACCCTGTTCACATCAGCTATACCCCCCACAGCCGACCGCGCCGACCTCTCCAGAAACTCAATCCAGTTATCCTCCGGCACACCGTTGGATACAACCTGATACAGCCCGTTGGCCAGCTGATCACGCGCAATAGGAATCTCCCGGGCCAGCGCGGCCACTTCCCCCTTGAGCTGTCCGAAACCCGCGGCATCTTTCCCCGCCATCGTGTTCGCAGCCCGCATAGCCTTGTTGAACTCCGCACTCTCACCCGTCAGGTTGCCAATCGTGTCCGAAAGCTGCCTTAAAGAATCAGCCCCGGCGCGAAAACTTGTGGCGAAGGCCGCAAAGTTTATAAACTTACTCTGCAGTTTTGCCGACACATTTACAGCCTCCTGCATCGCCTTGCGCAACTCCGCGGCGTCAGCAGTTATGCGTTTCAGCCCGTTGGCATCCTCTGAGATTTTAAACGAAATCGAAATCGCAGTATCTTTGGCCATTGTTGTGAGAATCTTTTAACACACAAATATACGAAATATCAAACGCTCCTAAAAGTCACATTGTCAGAGCATTCGCCGCATATTTTCCTTTGTTTTCCTTTGTTTGCAGAAACAGAAAAATTTAACAATATTTAGCACAACCTCCGTCATCTCGACAAAATAAAAAACAAATTAGCAAAATAACAGCAACTTTCTTTGGAGAGCCACTGTTATTTTGTTATATTTGCCAAAAACTATTATACCAACATCGCCATGGTAGAAATCATCGCTCAAATATTTGGATACGCCTTTATAATATTCATAATTATAATGTCGGTGCTGGCGTTTGAAGCCTTCGTTATCCATAACGACGACATCGATTAATAACAGCAACTTTCCTTGGATCGCCGCTGTTATTTTGTTATATTTGCCAAAAACTATTATACCGACATCGCCATGGTACAAATCATCGCCCAAATATTCGGATACGGGTTAGTGGCATTCATACTATTTGTGTGCTGGTGTATGTTCGTCGAAGTAAAAAAGCACGGCGACGACCATATCTCCAAAACAGAAGTCACCATATCCTTTTTCCCGGAAAACAAAAAAGATCCGGCCTCCCGAAAATCCGGAAAAGTCGGTGCAGATTGACCCCTCTCGGCGGGAAAAAATTGACCCCATCGTCAAAATAAGATTGACCCCTTAAAAGTCCTGGCGGCGGGGGTCAATTTAATTTTGTCGATTTTAATTCGGGCTTACTTTTTAGCCTTGAGTTTTCGCATGCTTTCTCCGGAGAGTTCGATGGTATGGGCGGAGTGGACTATGCGGTCAAGGATAGCGTCAGCCACAGTCGGATCCCCCACCATGTCGTACCATGCCGAGGGCGGATACTGGGATGTGATGATTATTGATTTGCGCTCGTGCCGGTCTTCGATTATGTCCAGCAGTATGGGACGTTCCTTTGCGTCAAGAGGGACAAGGAACAGGTCGTCAAGGATCAGAAGCTGACAGCGTTCGATTTTCTTGAGCTCGGCTTCAAGGCAGTTTCTGACTTTTGCCACCTTCAGTGCGCCGAGAAGTTTTGCGGCATTGCCGTACAGGGTGCGTATGCCGCGTTTGCAGGCCTCATGTCCCAGTGCGCATGCCAGGAAGCTCTTGCCGGTTCCTGCCGAACCTGTGATGAAGAGATTAGTACCCTGGCGCACGAAGTCGAGAGTGGAGAGCCGTTCCATCTGGTTACGGTCGAGGCCCCGGCTTACGGTGTAGTCGATTTCTTCCATATAGGCTTTGTAGCGGAATGACGCATTTCGGGTCAGACGGGCAATGGCGGCCTGAGCGCGCCAGTCCCATTCCCGGGCGAGCAGCATCGAGAGGAAGGTGTCCGGAGTCATCGACTGTGCTGTGGTGCCGGCGAGGCTTTCGCGGAAGGCTTCGGCCATGCCGTGCATTTTCATCCGGTTCATCAGATCGAGCGAGATCTGGTTCTGGTCCTGCACTGCGGATACAGGGGCGGTTTTATTATCTGTTTCCATTGTTGTCCTTTTTATTGTTGTTTAAGTTCTGGGCCAAGAAGTATTCTCGGCCACGTATGTTTTTGTGTATAAGGGAAGGTGCGGATTCCTGCGGCTTGGGGATGTCGCCGTTTTCATCCGGCAGGAAGTCTGCGTCGTCGCCCAGTTCGAGTACATGGCGCAAGGCCTGATAGCCGTATTCGGCTTTCATGCCGGCACAGGCGCAGGCAGCGATGAGACGGTCGACGCCGTATTTCTTTTCAAGGGCGATTATTCCACGGCATGAGCTGAAGGACTTTGGGGGATACTGTATGCGTCTGTCCACTTCACGGAGATAGTCGAGTACGATGTTGTCGATCTGCCCGGCGCGTGCGAACAGTTCCTCCAGGTCCTTGTCGTACGGTCCGTAATGGCCGGGGAGATTGTGCTCCCGCTTCCATGAGTAGGCATAGGGGATGTCGCAGCGGTCGTGAACCGCCACAAGATTCAGTCCGCAGTATATCTCCACGGTGTCGGCGTCATAGAGAATGACGACACGTTTGCCGACGTGTTCTCTGGGTACGCTGTAGTGATGCTTGAAAAGCGACACATAGCAGTTCTTCCCGACAGTCATCAGCTTGCGCTCCTTCATTGTGAAGCGCCGCTCGGGCAGCGGACGCAGCAGGTCTTTTTCCATCCGGTTGAACATCTGCACCCGTGAGACGTCCCGCCCGGCCATTGTCTTTTCGTTGAAATCGAGCAACGAGATACGGATGGCGGTGTTAAGCTCGTCAAGGCTGCCGAACGTCATTCCCTCGATATCGGCATAGACGGATTTGTAAAGCAGTTTCACGGCATTCTCCACCAGGGCCTTGTCCTTGGGGTGCCGGACACGTGCCGGATATACCGCACATCCGTAATGCTCGGCAAATGCGGCGAACACTTCATTGATCACCGGCTCGTTGCGGTCGCTTCTGCTTACGGCCGCCTTGAGATTGTCCGGCACTATCGCGGCAGGAACGCCGCCGAAGTATCGCATGGCGCCCTCACATCCTTTGATGAGGTCTTCCTTGCGCTGGGACCATACGGCCTCACAGTAAGTGTAATGACTGAAAGGCAGTATCGCGACGAACGCCTCTGCTTTTTTAGTCTCGCCCGTCATGCAGTCGACCACCTCAAGGCGGTCTCCGGCAAAGTCGATGTACATCTGGTCTCCGGCATAATGCTCCACATGTCCGACCACCTTACTTTGATGCAGGTACTGACGGAGAGCCTGCTTGAACATCGTCAGCCCATAGCCGTCAGGATAGGCAGCATGATACTGCTCGTACAGCCGTGCCTTGGACATACCCTTGCGTGTCAGCTGTTTTGCATACTCAGGAAGAAGTGCTTCAAGCTCCGTCTCACGCTCTGAAGGTTTGCTGTGTCGCACCTTCTCCTGCCCAAGCTCCTGCCGGAGTTGTTCTTCCGTCATGGCAAGAAGCTCTTCCATGGACTTTCCGCTCGACTGAAACAGACGCACATATTTGCGCGTGCTGTTGCGGGATATATGGAAAATCGCGGCCATTTCCTTTAATCCCATCCCCGACTGGTAACATCGAAGGATATTTTTTAATTTTGTAATCATAAATTTGTAATTTTAGATTTACCCCCGCCGTGCCAGGACTTGGGCTTCTAAAACTACAAAAAAATCCCCTGCGGAGTATTCCGACAGGGGTCATTTTTATTTCGTCGCCGAGGGTCAATCTTATTTCGACGAAAGGGGTCACATTTTTCCGCCGAGAGGGGTCAATCTGCACCGACTTTTCCAAGAGTTTCCTTGTCGGTTACAGGACGGCACAGCACATCTTCCTCTGCTTCATTTTCGGAAACATCAGAAAGTTGCGACTCTTGCAGTACAGTGAGATTAAATGGCGCACGGCTCAACATATCCACCACTTTTGCTATATCAGCCTCCGCCACATAGCCGACCATGTTGTTGCCTTTGGTGGTAAAGTTGTGGCCGCTTACGAGTTTCAGCAAGTCGGGGTTCATGGTATATACGCCGCCGCGCTGTTTCGATTTCGGCACGCGCAGTTCATACTCGCCACGGTGTCGCCAATCAGAAAGCTCTTTTGAAATCTGCACGTCGCCGTTCTCGCTCACCACGGCTTGCCCCTCGCGTATCTGCGCAAAACGGCTACTCAACGACGCGCTGTTGCGCAGGTCGGTAAGTTTGAAGTTCTCGCCCATGAGTATGCCCTGACGTGTTTCTCCGTCCATAGTGGAGAAACTTATAAGGTTGCCACGGGTCCTGTCGCCTTTCTCGGTGTCAACGAGCGCTTGTAGCAGGTTGCCGGTGATGATATATCGCTTTTGCCGTGTCTGCGTCGGCACATGGCTGTCCCAATTATCCATCGAGATAGCGTTTATCTCTTTCGGAGAATAGCGATAGGCTATTTGGGTGGCCGAGATTATGGTACTGAGTGCGCCGTCGCTCAACGCAAGTTCTACCTTGCGTCGTCCGTCAAGGGTGGCGAATATGGCCGTCGACGAGCCGAGGGTATAGCCTTTGTTGAATTTGAAACCTACGAATGTGCCGAAAGTCTGCGAAAACATTTCGGCTGTTCCTTGCTTGAGGTCTTGCGGAACTACATAGATTGAGCCGGCACGGAGGTGTGTCAAAAGTGTAGTGATACGTTCCTTTTGAGCCATGATTTCACCATGGCGTTTTCTCTGCTTGGCTACCTCTTTCTCGCGGGCTTCGTTGGCCACGGTATCGGCAAGTGACTGAATTTCTTCGTCGGTAAAGTTATTTTCGCCTCTGCCTCTCGCTTTGGTGGCAGCGGTGACGGCTTTCTCTCTCGCCTTGGCGATACGGGCTTCCCCGGCATCTTTAAGTTTGCCCACGGCCTCGTCTGCCTTTGCTTGGAAGAATTGGTCTATTTCGCTCCGCATAGCGTCTGTGTAGCGGTTCCAATTCACTTCACCCTCTTTGAAACCATAACGCTGTTGGTCATATTCTGTCGCGATACCTTTTTCACCAACGAGCTTGCGAGTAGCCTCTTCAATCTCGGCACGTTTCATCGGTTTCTTCAGCACGTCGACCTCTACTTCCTCCACATAGGTGTTGTCGGCAAAGGCGTTGCCGCTGTCGGGGTTAACACCTTCGTGCCATATCTGCTTTTTCTTCGTTTCAGTGCGTAATGGCATGGTGGTGATTTCAAGGTCGTTTTCTCCGGCATCGTCGAGCAACTGTATCTTCACCCGATAGGCCTCGGTTATCTCCTTGAAGATTTCATCCTGTTCATCTACGGAAAGGAAAGCGAGATAGCGCGAGATTTTACCGGCACATCCTGTTTTCTTTGAGGTATCCTCTTTTTCCGATGTACGCGGACCGTCCTCTGAGTCCTTTTCCTGAAGCATATCCAACGGATCGCCGAGACGTTCTTCAAGTTCGGGATGCTCTTTCATGTATTCCCATACTACCTCATCGCCATACTTATTGAGGTAGTCTACAATCTCCATTTCGTTGAATTTCGACTTTTGCGACGATGTGGTGTTTGCGTCGAGGCTCTTTAATTTGGCCTTGAACATCATTTGAATACGCTGCTCCGCCGGGATTGTAGACATGATGTATTCGTAGCGGCCACGGGTTACCTGACCGCTACGGTCGATACGGCCACGCATTTGCACCTCGTCGTTGATGTCGCTCTGGAATTGTGCGAACACCATGACGCGAGGCCGCTGGTCTTCAAACTTGCTCGACGCATGAAGCGATATGCCGGTAGATCCCGATTTGTTAATCATCAGCACATCGAGTTTCCCTGCGTTGAAGTCACGCATGGCGGCTTTCTTGTCGCGGTCTTTACGAGCCTCAACAATATATCTGCCGTCCTCGGTACGGTTGAGCTGCATAGTACGGCCTGTTATCTCTGCCACGCTGTAACCGGCTTCCTCAATCTTCATACGGATTGCATCCATAGGAGATATAGGCAGGTCTGCGCTCAGGTTCATTATCTTTTCGCGGATAGCATTGTATGCGTTCTGCCCCTCGGTCGAAAGTTCACTGAGGGAGATTGAGCCGCCCTCGCTGTTCTCGTCGGCATCCTTTTCAGTAAAACGCATTACACCGTCGAGTGCGCGCATGAGAGTGAGCGAGAAGTTAGGCACATCGTCCATAGCTACACCTTTCTGGGCTGACGACAAGAAGCCTTCCATTGTATTCGTGAAGCTGATAACGGGCTTGTAACCGTTGCGTAGGTTCTCGACAACTCGGTCGGCCACTGCGTCAACTTTCAGGGCAAAGAGCAACTGATTGACGAGATTATACATCTTCGAGGCAAACGGCACGTTCTTAACGCCCATGTCCTTTGTGCCTTGCGTATGACCCACTGTCGCGCCAAACTCTGCCGCTTCTTCGTTTTTAGCGTCGATAATCGGTGTGATGTAATCGTCCTGAAAGTTGCGGATGGCGTTGAAGATGTCGGCTACCTCGTTGAATTGCTGACGCTGGCGGCGGTCGGTTTCTTCCGCTACGCTCAACCAATCAATAGTAACACCATCGAAGCTGCGCTCACGTCGTATCATTTGGCCGGACTCAACCAACTGCTTTGACATGATTTCTTGCAGAGTAACGCCACCTTTCATAATGGCCTGAATCAGTTCCGAGGCTTTGACCCCGGCTTCTGCGATTGCCGTGCGTTGTGCATAGATAGGCATATTGTCGGCTCGCTTGGCGAATGTGGCCGACAGGAATGTAACGCCACCGGCTTGTGATGTCAACATCTGCATATAGCGGCCACAACCACTATCTCCGCCGACGGTGTGGCTTTCGTCGAGTATGGTAATATTGCCCTCTGCAAGTTTGGCAAGTGCGTCACGTCGAGCCTGACCGTTGTAGTCGGCCGTAGTGTAGCCCTTGCTTTTCTTGGGGAGCTTGCGGGCTTCTGTGTTCCATGTGCCGTCTTCGTTCTGCGAGTAGTCGGCGGTGCCGTTCTTGATTTGGTCGTATGTGGTAAGCACATAGTCGTATTCATCAGGGAGTGTGCCATGCTCCATAATGTAGTTGAAAACTCGCTCCTGCTCTTTCTTGCTCGGGAGTTTGTGTACAACATTGCCGTCCGCGTCGACGATATTAGCGTCTTTGGGGTTGGAAGCGATGATGAACGGACGTAAATCACTGCTACCTATGTCGCAGAGGTCGCGGTAATTGTCGGTGTAGAGTGTAGGTTTCTGCGTGAAGTAAATAGGTACTTTGCCCTGTTTCACAGCATATCGAATGAGGGCTGCTCCCTGACGGCCTTTACCTACGCCTGTCATATCGCCAATGACAAAGGCGTTGCCCTTATCCATTTGGTGTATGGCGAGTGCTACGGAGTCTATCTGCTCGGCGGCGAGATAACCATATAATTCTTCTTTGCTCGAATAGCCGAGTTCGTCAACAAGATATTGGTCGACGTCGCCAATCTCGCCGAGGCTCTTTTGAAGTACTTGTGCTTGTGCGGCTGGCACTACCGACATTAGGGTAAAGCCGTTGCCGCTTTGGTTGGGGTACGGTACTTTCTCGGTAGTGAGGTCTGGTTTTACCTCCAGTCGCTCTGCGCCACGGTCAGGTCGAGAAGCAACTGCTCCACGTCCGTCGCTTCCACTTCTTCCTGTTCCATTTTGTGTGCTTCCACCTCCGACGCTTCGGGGCTGTTCGGGCTTTGATTGCGGAACATTATCAGTGCTTCCTGCATTTCCTGTGTCTGCATTATCCACTCCAGCAGGGCGGCTTCCGACATTTCCGGGTGTAGGCTGTCCGCTATCGGTCCGGGGTGTATCTCGGACTGCATCGCCTGTTGTACCGGGTCGTTGCCCTGCTCCTGTGTTCGGGCGATTGTTTCCTGAACGAACAGGCGCACTCGCTGTTCCGTCAGCGGCTGTTTCGGGGTCTCGCTGCACATTGGCAGACTGACTCCCCATTTGCTGAATTTGCTGTATATCATCTTGAACACGTTTATAAAGTTCGTCGAATGTTGTTATCTGCTCTGCACGGTCTTTGGCCTTGACAGGCGGGTAGACGCGCTGAAATTCGCCGGTCTTGCGTCCGTCAATCAGTATCATGCGCACGTCGTAGCCCGTACCATTGCGAGAATAAAGAGCCTTGCCGCTTATGTTTATAACATCTGCGACGTTATAGTGGCTGTAAAGATAGCCAAAAAATGCGGCATCTTTGGGGTTCATCGAGCCATTTGTGCGATAACTTGTGTTTCCACCGATTACGATTGCGGCTCGACCGTCGTCTTTCATCTGCTCCATAGCGTTGATAGCCATTTGACCCTCAAGGCTCGAAATGCGGAAAATATCGTCATATACTTTTTCCGTTATTGTGCCGAAAGGCGGATTGGTCATAACAACGTCTACCTTGTCGCCGCTGAACGGTAACAGTGCGTCCTGTGCTGTCACTCGGCCGAAACCGAGTTTTCGGAGATTGGCAAGACGCGCGTCGTCGATGTCGTTCACATGAATGGCCGACGGGTGTACGGTGATTGTCAGTGCGCCGTTACCTGCGCTTGGCTCCAGCATACTGCCAACCGCCTTGCCACCGGCGCGTACGAATTGACCCATCACGAAGCCGAAAGGCGTAGGTGTGGAGTATTGCTGTTTGATAAGGCGTTCACTGTCACGAGCGTTGAGGCTCGGCTGTATCTGATACAGGTTGACAATGTGGTCGTAGGCTGACCGCTGCTGCTCGGCTGTACCGTCGATATTGACAATGGCTTCGGAGCGCGTGAGCTGTGTCATGGCAAGCTCGACGAGTTCCTGAAGGTCGGTGTCGCTGATTTCTTTGAGGGCAGGATACTTCGAGGCCATTTTCTTAACATCGGTCATGGTAAGAGGCTTCACGCTTTCGGGGTCACGCTGAAGCATGGCAACACGGCTCTCAATCACTCCGCCGATTTCCTCAACCAATTCAACGGTCTGTGTCTCTCGTTCCTGATAGGCGGCAGAGTCGCCCATGAGTTCTGCTTCGGGACGCTGTTCAGGTACGGCAATAGCTGGTGCTGTCGTTGTGTCGTCCTCGACTGCATCAAAGAGACCGCCGTCGGTTGTGGGCTTCGGTTTGGCCTTGCCGGGTTTCTTCTTGCCGCCGGGCTTCTTCTCGGTGTTGACCGTCGGGCGCACTCCGGGTATGAAGTCGCCGCTCGTGATTTCTATCTCGGTGCCAGCCTCGACAACGGTTTGCGAGGTTGTGCCGTCGGGGTTAACAGTGGTCTGCTCGTCGCGTATGGCCATGTGCGCTTTGCGTATGGCCTCGGCGATGATAGCGGATTGGAGTGTGCCATTGTTGATGTTCCATTGGTCAACGAACATCTTATATATGTCGTTGGTGGCTATTGTGGCAATATCATTACCGACGAGGGTGTTATACAATTCGCTGCCAATGGCCTGAACATTCACGGTGTCCATGAGGCTTACAGCCTTTTTGAACATCATGTCGTTTGCGATGTCCTGTGCATACTTGTTGACAAGATGTCGATAAGCCTGTAGCTTTCTCTCGGCTTCGGCCTTTTCGGTTTCGGCTTGCTGTTCTGCGACAACGGCGGCGGCAGTAGCCATAGCGTCAGTACCGGGCTTGTCGAAGTTGGCGATGTCAACGCTGCGCACTTCGTCGTAGCTATCCATGTCGGACACAAGCTCTGCGGCCTCAGCTTCGGGCATATCGCGGACAGCATTGTAAAACGATTTCAGGTAAGGACGGATAACGTCGCCGAGGTCTGCAATCATGGCCGAAGCATAGGCTTTGAATTTCCTCGCTCCTTTCTCGATATGATACACGGCCATTTCCGTACCGATTGCAAGAATTTCGGGATCCACGCCCATGTTGAGCTGACCTCCGAGTTTCTTGCGCATACGCTCGCGGAGTTCTGCATATCTTTCGTCAGTCACGAGCCTGTTGCCACTCGGATTAACAGGCTTTTCTTCGGGCTTTTCCTCGCCTTTATTATCGGGTGCGGCTTCTACGGGTGTCGAGTGGTCGGCAAGATTGGCTTCGCCGGTCTCCGACAACTGCAACATAAGACCCTCTACGTCTACTTGTGCCACACCTGATGTTGGACGAATATCGTCAAGCGACAACGGCTGTGCGTCGGCTACTGCGGACGGGTCGGACACGGCCTTTGCAAAAGCCTCGGCTTCTTCTTTGGTCTTGAAGCCATAGCCCTTTGGTACGGAAGTGCCGCCCATTTTCTTTGCGAGATTGAGACGTTCTTGCCATACTGCTTTGTCGGCGCGAGGAAAGACGACGCGGTGGTAGGCCTTTCCTTTTTTGGTCGTGTAGGTGTCGATGGTGTAGTCGCCGGTCGGCTCGGTATGTTCGGCCTCTTGTGTCGAGTTCGACTGCTGCGCATTGGCCTCTGCAATGGCATTGAGAATGTTGCCGGCACGGACATAGCCAATCTCGAAGTAGCGCATCACGGCGTTGCGTGAGCTGTCATCTGCGTCCAGACCTTTCATGCCAAGCCACTGACGTACCTCGTCGAAAAGGGGATCACGCTCCTGCTCGGTCTCCGATATAGGATTTTCGGGATTGCTTTCCTCGACTTCGGCTTTTTCAGCAATCTTATATTCGTGGTAGGGCTTCTGCTTGCGGTGGCTGCTCTCAATCCATTTCTCGAAATCATCAAGTGTGGCGGTCGAGAATACGAGGCGACGGCCTTTCTCCCAACCCTTTTCATAGTTGGCGAGATAGGCGTTGATTGCGTCGGCCTTGTCGTTGAAGCCAAGCATAACCTTGTGTTCATCGAAAGTACCGTCAGGATTGTATTGGTCAACGATAACCACACGTCGGCCATTCCAGCCGTCTATGTTATCCGACAGGAACACATCTATATGGTCGCCGTCTACGCCCTCAGTGCCTCGGATGTAGCCGTAGGTGTTCTGCATGGTGGTTTCCCACTCCTTGCCGTCTGCGTCAACGCCACGGCGAACAGAGCCAACGGGCTGTTCGATTGTCACGTCAAACGTGCCAACCTGAACATGTCCTTTCTTATAGTTGCCCGCTTCCTTTTGGCCGGGTGTCGGGTCGGTGTTTACCTCGGCCTCTGCCTCGGCGATGTTTTCGGCAAGTTGTGTATGTTTGTCGATAACATCTATCACTTCGGTAAGGCTACCGAAGTGTTCACCCTGATACTCGAAGCGCGAACCGGTATAGAAGCCGTTGCCGTCAGGCTCGTCTACCTGAATGACTGTATGCTTGCCGTCGATTGTGATTGTGCGTTTGTAGGTAGGTGTCTGACCCTCGCCCTCAGTCCAATCATCATCGGCCACGTCAATGCGCTCGGCCAACGCGGAGTTGTCGAGGTCGTCAAAGTCGTGTTGCTCGGCCGGTGCTTCTTCTGCGGCATCGTCGGTAGCTACATCGCTCCTTTGTCCGCTATCGCTTGCAGTTCCTGTTCCACTGTCGGCCGGTTCTGCTTCTTCCTGATGTTGTTCTGCGCCGTCAGCGTTTCCATCGCTTCCGGGTCGCCCGTCTTGGCCATCTTCACTATTGATGTCCAATACAGCACTTCCATTTGTTCCATTGTCGGTTGTGGGTTTTGTTATGGGTTGATATTCGAGATTAAGCACACGGCGTATCGCCTCGGCAAGAGGTTTGGGTGTCTTGTCAGCGGCCTCAAATAGATTATCCTGTTCAGTACCCTGCACGATGTCGTACATCATATTGAATACTGACTGAATATGCTTTTGAGTGTTGCCCTTATACATGGCCGCAAGTGCGAGGGCAAAGTTACTGAAAGTTTCCGAGGGAAGATAGGGTTCGCCCGAAACATCGTCAAAGGCATACTGTTTCGTCCATGCCTCTAATGCGTTCTGCGTCGCCTCGGCATTGGTAGCATCACGGAACTGCTCGTAGCCCATGAGCGCGTCAAAAGCGATGATCGACTGCTGTATCTCGCTAATCATGCGGTCAGCGAAAGCACTGTCATAGTCGCGGAATGCCGTTGCGAGGATAGCTCGTTGAGCTTTGGCCGGCATTTTGTTGAACATTTCTTCGAGGCGAGTGCTGCCGCCTGTGAAGATAGACTGATACATGATGCCCTTGAGGTCGTTGGCGGTTTCGGCTGTGAGGTTGCCTCGGCTGTCGAAAGCACTTGCATATTGGGTATTGGTGATGAAGCCCTGTTGGTTCATCCACTTCAACACCTCAATGCCGTTAGCGTCCACGAGCTGGGCGAATGATGCCTCATCATCGGCAGAGCGGAGCAACAGGTTTGCAAAGTTGCGTATCTTGTTGCCCATTTTCTGCACTGCGTTCTTGGGCTTGATACGTTCAATGCCGACGCTCTCGGTGTCCTGTGCGACATATTGACCGAGGGTAATGGCATTCTCGTCCGACACGTCGAGCATGTTGACGAGAACCGGCTGCTCAAAAGCCTCGATAGCTTCAGGAGTAAGGCCAAACTCGGCGGCATGGTCGATAAGATACTGCTTATACTTGGCGGCGGAGTCAGCGTAGCCCTCGTACATAAGACGGAGTGCTTCGCTTCGGTTGTTGCCCTGAATGACCTCGCCACGACTGTTGACACTCGGCGCGCCGGTAAAGGCGGTGACGCTCGATGTGATTTCTTCGGGACGTATGGCTTCGGCAATCTTGGACGCTGCGAAACGGCTTGCCGCGTCCTTGCGCTCTTTGGGCTGTGCTTCGTCGAGGAAGTGATAGGGGTTGCGCTGGCCGTCGCGGTGGCTCGGCTGCAACTGTGAGGCTTCGATAATGGCGATGTTGCCTGTTGGCATAACGTCATCGCCAAACTTGACCTCAACCGAATTGCCGATAGCATGATTGTCGATGATTTCAGGACGGTCAACTTTCTGCGGTCCGTTACGGCGGTAGCCACGCGCACGAGCGTCGGCAGGGGTATCGACATTCCAATCAGGCACACCGTTGAGTGCTTCGCGCTCGATACGCTCTGCTTCCTCACGTTCTGCCCTCAATCGAGCTTCCTCTGCTGCACGTTCCGCAGCACGGCGACGAGCCTCTGCGTCCTCTGCGCTTCGGCGTTCATTCTCTCGACGCTGTTTTGTACCGGCAATAGATTTCCAATGGTCGAGGGCGGCTTTCGCACGGTCGCGGATAGCCTGTGCCTCGGCGAGTGCTTCTTTGGCGGCATTCTTGGCAGCGATACGTTCTGCCATTGTGGGTGCGGGGTCGCCCTTCTTGCGCTTCTCAGGCTTGCCTTCCTTTGTCTTGGCGAGTGCCTTTTCAGCGGCGTTGAAATCTTCCTCACGGTCGGCTACGATGTCGGCCACTACCTCTGCGGCAATAGCCTCATCGCCCTGCGCCTGTTCAACAATGGCATCCCATGCTGTTTCAGGGTCGGCTTCATCATACTTGGGCTGTCCCTGTTCATCGACAGGAATACGAGAGAGAGCCGACTGCTGCGGTTCAGTAGCCGTTTCTTCAGGATTGGGAACGGTTCCCGTGGGATTTTCACTGTTTTCAGCGTCGATTTCGGGGTTTTCCGTTGGACTGGGAACGTTATCCGCATTTTCGGGAACAGTAACAGTGGTCGCAACCAGCTCGCCGTTGTATGTGTCAAACATATCTTCGAGTTCGGCGGGGGTAAAGCGATTAACACGGTTGCCGTTGATAGGCTCCTCAGTGTAAATCTCCACTGTGCCGTCGTCGTCGAGTTCGCCCGTAACAGAACCACGAATAGGTGTGCCGGTGTCGTTGAGGATTGTAAACTCATCATTGAGGGCAAACTGCGGACGCAGAGCTTCGGCCTCGGTAGCATGTTGCTGTGCGCGCTCGGCTCCACGCTGCTGCTCGAAGTCGTTTATGCGCTCCAGATTGGCCGCGTCTGCAAATGCTTGTAGCTGTTCTTTGGTGAATGGTGTCTGCTGGCCGTTGGGGAACTGCACCATTACCTGACCCTCGATAGGCATACCGCTTTCTTCATCGACGATAGGACCGAGGACAGTAACCTGAACGAGACCGCCGCCGTCATTGATTTGCACCACGTCACCCGGATTGAAAGCGAGTGTGCCGTTCATCGCGTCGGCTGCGGCCTGTGCCGCCTGTTGGCGTATGTTATCGACGGCAATAGCCTTTTCCATTTCGGGGTCGATAGCTTCACCGGCAGACACAATAGACTTCGGGTCGGCAAATTCCACCTCACCTGTCACTGCGTCACGGACGACAATGCTCTCGTCGGAAGCCTCGCGGTCGATTGTTCCGTCGGGATTGATTGCGAGTGAACCGCCGACAACGTACACCTGACGGTCGTCGAGACCCATAACGGCAGGTTGTATCATGCCGCTTGCAGGGTTGACACGAGCATTTATCATCGCGTCGCTCTGGGCAATCTGCTCGTCGATGTTGTCATTGACACGTTGCAGAATGCCGTCGCGCACGGTCTTGGCGTTGATGTAGTCACGAGCTGCGTCGATTTCTTCCTGTGAATAGAGGCCGGTCTGCGACATATCCATAAGAGTGGCGACAGGGTTGCCGTCGAGCGACTCAAGCACACTCGGCTCAAACATGCCCTCGGCTCGCTGACGCTGATACTCGTACATGTTTTGTGCGTCGGCCATTTCCTGCGGGCTGGAAGCCTCGTAGCCGTCGATGTAGGACTGACTGAATTCGTTATCCATATCCAATTCGACGGGCGTAGGCAGTTCGACACCTTCCTCATCTTCTGCGCCACGGCTCTGCGCCATTGCGCCGAGGTTGAGGCCACGGAGATTTAAGCTGCGCTCCATATACTCCATGACGGCTGCACGTTCCTCGTCGGAGAGGTTCGGGTCGTTTACCATGCTCTCGGCGAGAGTGCCGATGTCGTCATTGGTGGTGTTGTCGATAATTTCACGGATAGGCTCCCAACGCTCGGGAGTGAAGATTTCAGCGGCCATGCGGTCGGCCACATTGACCTGATGCTTCATGTTGCCGTAGGCGATACCCGAAATTGAGTACTTACCTGCGCCCATTAAGCCCATAGACAGAGCCATGCCGCCCCAAATGTCGCCATGGAATTTGCCTGTAAACAATAGGTTCTTACGCTCGTAGACGGGGTTGCCCTGTGCGTCGAGTACCTGATTGCCCTGTTCATCATAGACAGGCACATTGGTATATGCGTCGTCGAGATTGAGCATAGTGCGCCAAAGTTGGCCGTAATATTCTTCGCTGACCTCGCCGAAATAGTCCGAAACGCCAAGGCGTTCAAACTGCTTGCGAGTGGTAGAAAGTATTTGGCCGTAGCTCGACGCATTGGCTCTCGCAAGCATACCACTGATACGCTTGCCGCCGAAAGTCTTTGCAAGAGCCGGTACAACGCCGTCGAGATGTGCGCCGAACATTTCCGAATAGTTCTCGATGATAGCGTTGGCCTCGCCCTGCCAAATGGCACTGCCCCAAGTTTCATCGTTGGAGAAGTCGTAGTTGCCGTTTGCGTCGACAACGACGTTGCCCAGCTTGCGGTCGATGATGTCTGCGGTTGTCTTTCCGGCCTGTACGGTGTTTGTCATAAGCGGGGCGCGAATAAGCAAGTCGTCGGCAGTCGTGCCGAGTGCCTTGATAGTCCAATTCTCTGCCATACGACCAACGCCACGGATGCCGTATTTCTTCGCGTAGGCTTTCACGCCTAACTCGGTCATTTCCTTTATGGCCGCTTCGCCTATCAGCTTCACGGATCCACGAGCTGCGGCCTTACCTGCAACGTCGAGGACTTCATAACCGCCGCCTGTGAGTGCGAAGTCGAGCATGAACGACGGCATATAGCCGGTCATAACACCTGCCCTGTTCCAGAAAGAAGCGTTGCCGCCATACATTTCTTCGACTTGCTGATTGTCGTATATGGCTTTGAGCATTTCTTGACCGGCGCGTTTTTCTCCCTCGGTAGCATCGGGGGCTGAATACTTGTCGGCATTAAGCATGGTCATAGCGTCCAAAAGGTCGCCTGTGCCGAAATCCCATGTACGCACGTCGCTGACGGTACGACCGAAACCACGCCAAAAGCCTACGTCCTTGCCAATCTGCCTGTCTCGTTCCTCTTGCAAGTTTTTGAGCTGCTCTTCTTTTTGACGGATAGCTACACGCAGAGCGGAGTTTTCCTTATCGCCTGTTTGACGAGGTACATAGGTGTTGGCCGCGAGGACGGCTGCGAGAGGCGCATCGTTCTTTTCGTAGTCCTCTGCCCACTCTCCATGCACACGGCTCTTGCTCTCCTCATACTGCTTGCGGAGTTGCGCAAGCTCGGCTTCTGCGCGACGTATTTGTGCGCCCACCGACATATCGGCGGCGGCCATAGCCTGACGGAATTGGAATGTAGCCATATCAGCGTCGGTCTTGCTCGTCGTGCGGTCGCCGGTGGGTGTGAGATAGGTCTTCTCCATTTTGCCTGTCTCAAGATTGAACACAGGCTTACCCTCGACAGTATGGAAGCCGAGACCACGATTGCCACGGTAATACTCGGAAACATTCTCCATGCGCTCGCGAGTTTCGGCAAAGGCGGCGTCGGTTCGCGCTTGCATTTGGTGAAGTTGGTGCGACATGGCAATCTTCTCCTGCTCGGTAGGTTGCCAAGGCTTATCTTCGATAGCTTGACTTGTTGTTGTGTACTTATAGCCACGTCGTTTGCTTCGGTCGTGGGCTACTGATAGGTCAACATGGCCGTCGAAAGGCTTGCCGTCTTCATTTGTACCTTGCATATAGACACGGAGAGGTGCGCCGGGGTTGGCTTTTGCCCACCCTGTAAGACCGCCGGCGGCGTTTACCTCGTCGGTAGACACAGTGAAATCTTTACCGCCACGACGCAGTTTAAAGTATTGCGTATCCTTGGGAGAGGCTGGCGGCGGTGTCGGTGCGGCCAGTGTGTCGACAGGAGCGGCAGGACGTTCAGGCGTAGGGGCTGCTGCCTGTCCATACCCCAACTGTTGCGAGAAGCTATCCCATGTGCCGAGGTCGTAATCTTGGCTCGTGGCATCATATAGCTTGCGACGCTTGGCCTCGTCGTTGAGGTCATTGCAAAACTGTTCGTAACTGCCCATGTCGTAGTCTTGCGACAGTGCATCGTATAATTTTCGTTTGTTGTCAGTTGCCATTACGTTAACTCATTGGGTTTTTCTTTTTCTTCTTGTTGCCACTGCCGGAGCCTCCACCGCTGCCCATTGGGTTCGGTTTCTTGCCCTCAGGCTTCGTCGAATGCCCCTTCGCCGGTTTGGTTGTGGTAGATGATGTTGTGCCTTTGGTCTTACCCCGACGGTCTTTTTGTTCTCGCTCGGTGGTAGATTGTTGGGTTGCCTCGCTCCATGTACCATGATTGAGGGCATTTTGCCTCATAGCCTCGTATGATGAAGCATAGTGAAGATTGCCATCTCGGTCGTACCATGGATATTCGGGGGCTTTACCGCCACCGCCACGACTGCCTGAACCAATCGGACGGCGATAGTTATTCTTGTTGATACGCGACTGCCAATAAGCTTCGGCATAGTCAGCCTCAATACGCTTGGCCTCGGCTGCTGCTTCCTGTTGGTCAATTCTGCCCTGCATTAAATCCATGCGGAGTTGAGCCATAGCCGCGTCGCGGTCTGCTTTGGCTTGCGCACGAGCGTCAGCGGCTTCCTTGTAATGGTCGGTCACCTTCTCACGCTCGATTGTGTGGTTCCAATTCCGCTCGTCTCGTGCGTCTTCGGCATCCCACCGCATAGCGCGCATGAAGCCTTCCATATACTGCCGCTGATTGTCCTCGCGCTCTTTCTTCAGTTGGTCGAAACGTGCCTTTGTAGTCGCGGCCATACCTTTCGAGGGGTCAAAAGCGTTTGGCGCATACTGCGTAGTGAAGTAGAGATTGCTCATAGCCGAGATACCCTCGCCGATTGCGGCGAAGATTGCCTCTCGTTTCTGCTTCTTGCGCTCCTTTTCAAGTTCCTCCGGGGTCGGCGGCTTATACGGCGACATCTGCTGAAACATCTCCACATAGGAAAGCTTCTTACCTTCGGGTGTGGTCTGCTGTGCAGGGACAGGCGTAACGTGTTCGACATCGGTTTCCGTCTGAGGATTGGCGACATTGACAACGCCGCGCTGTACGACCTCGGCGGCACTCTTGGGATTGTTAGGTGCGCCTTTGGCTGTAACGGTGTCATAGTTGACATTCTCAAGCCCCGTGGGGGCGTTCTCCGGCTTAGACGGTATTACAGTCGCCGGTGCCGTTGTTGGCGGTGGAGTGGTAACAGGCGCAGTCGGGGGCGTGTTTTGGTCTGCCCACGTCGTCTGCACCGGACCTCTACCTCTTGCCAATATTTCATCGGTTGTTACTGCCATAGTCGTTAGAGGATACCTGCGATGTTAGCCCCGGCCTGTGTTACACCCTGAATGGCCTGTGATACATTGGCCGCTTTCTTTTGTTCAAGGTCGTTGAGTGCCTGCTGAATGTTCGCGTCAGTTTGTAAATATTGACTCTCGATAGCATCTTTTCTCGCCTCGCCATTGACGGCGATGTTGGTAGTTGCATTAGCAAGAGCTTCGTTGTTGGCTGCTTTCGCCGCCGCAACGCTTTCTTCCGTGCCGCCCATGACGGCCTGAACCCCTGCCGCCTGTTTATTGCGGTTACGAATGGAGTCCTCGGTTTTGGTTAGGATTGCCTGTGCGTCGGCTCGCTGGGTTGCGTCTTCATTATAGCGACGGTCGTACCAATCCTGATTTTTGCGCCGCTGCTCCTGCAAATTCTTTTTAACACGTTTCATGGCTTTGGACGCAGAAATGCCGCCGAAAATACTCCCGACAGCTCCTAACCCTGCGCCGATTGCGCCGCCTAAAATGCCCATATACTGAAATGTGATTAGTTGAACTTAAATTATGTGGGCGAATTTACATTATTATCTTTGTGGCGATGTATTAACTTTAACCGCATGGCAATAGGTAAGAAAACAGGTGGTAGAAAGAAAGGTACACCCAACAAGTCAACGACGTTGGGCAAAGAGGTCATTGTGTCCTTACTCGCCGACTATTCCAACAGCGGCCTCATGACATCCGACTTTATGGCTCTCGATCCAAAAGACAGGCTCGTGATTGCAGAGAGGCTTATGCAGTACACTATGCCCAAAATGCAAAGCACAGCCGTTGACATCACCACCGGCGACAAGGAGAAGACAATAGAAGACCGCCTCGCAGAATTGGCCGGAGACGACACATAATCTACTCGGTCTCCACTTTAGACAGCAACCGCCTGACAATCCGTCGGCGGTTTTTTTGCTCGACCGCGAAAAATTATGTGCCGTTGGCTTGGGGTTTCCTCAAACTTAATGGGGGGGTTGTTTGAGGAAACTATGGGTTAGCTCGGTTTAATTCCGGAATTAAGTACACAAAAGAAAAGAAAGGAAAAGAAATAAAAAGAAAATATATAAAAGAAGATGAATAGAAGAAAACGACGACGGCGACGACGTTTTGAAAACTCGATTTTGAAATTTTGATTTTGAAAAAGAAAAGACCGGCGAAGCAAAACTCCTCGTCGGTCAAATGGGGTTGGGAAAGAAAACAGGGGGCCGCGATTTCAAAAACCTTTTCCCTTCATGCGCTCGTAGGTCTGCGAAAGACCTTTGTCGATGATGTCAATCTTGAACTGCACCATGGAGCGCAGAGGAACATCATCAGGCACGAAAGGCACAAGAGCCTGAATAACCTCGTCGATGTTGTTATAGCCGGTGTCCTCGACCTCGCCCAACAGTCTGCCACGGAAATATGCGCCGCCGCGGACGAGGTGTTTTGCCGAGAAACGAAACAGGCCGTCTTCCGGGTCTTTCTTCTCGCTCTCGGTGGCCGAATAGAAAATCAGGTCGACAACTTGCTCGTTCAATCTCCATGCAGGGGAGAAGTCGAGTTTGAGATAACCTCGCGTCACCTCATGGCCGCTTGCATGGTTCATGGCAAAGGCCACTTCGCTAATGGTCGCGCCGCAGTCGTTCTGCGCTATCGTTCCCCAAGTGTGGCGGAACGTGTAGACACAATAGCGGTCGTCGCCTGTAATGCCTATGCTCTCGCAAATCTTCTTTATGCCGCTGTTGGCATTACTGCCGAGGCTGTCCGAGTTGCGGTAACGCTCGTGAAAGCTGAACAGGAAGGGGTCGTCGTCGCCGGTGGCATACTTGTCAAACAACGGCAACAGGATAGACGGCACTCGCATTTCGATGTAGGCGTTATCCGCCCTGAACTTCTTCGTCTTCGCACGACGGTAGTGTATGATGCCGTCGTGGTAGTCCGACTTCTTCAGGTGGTAGAGGTCAACCGTGTTGATACCGGCGAGGCACAACACCATCATGGCCACGTCGCGGCCAACTTCCTCTAACGGTGCTTTCATCTTGCTTTCAGGTATGGGCGCAGAGAAGAAAGCCCGCGCCGCCTGTGGTGTGATCGCAAGTTTCTCCGGGCGGTCAGCTTCGGGTATCTTGACTTTGCCCCACGGATTAGTCTTGATGCGGATTACTCCGTTGTCGTAGTCGTTGTATTCCTCGATAGCGGCCTTGAACACCTGACGCAGACAAATGGGGTACATCTCCTTTGCCCTGTGTGTCGTCTCCAACGTCTTCAGCCACTCGTTGACAAATGACGATGTGAGCTGCGAAAACATCACTGCCGTTGTGCCGACGTAACGTTCCAGATGATTCAACGCCATTTCGTAGTTTCGGGCGTTGCGCTTCTGCCCGCGCTGCACCATGCGGTCAATGTGCTGCCGGGCGTAGTCGCTGAAGCTGATGTCGGCCTCGCCCGATTTCAGGTAGGCCACGACCTCGCGGACGCTCCAATTCTCAATGTCCACTTTGTTCAGTCGCTCGACATACTCAATGATTTTGCGTGAGCAATACTGCAACACATAGGGGTCCTCAATCTCGCCTGTGCGAGATAGGCCGGAAGCATTGACCAACTTGTCAGTGACAATGTAGGCCAATTTGGTTTGGTGGGTTACTCTGATGTAAACCGGGTAAAAGCCGTCCTTGCGTCGGGCTTTCACGATAGCTTTGAATGTAGCCATGTTCCAATAGGTTTAATGGGTTAAGAGTGGGATGTTCTGCTCATGTTTAGGTAATACACTGATAACTCGATTATTCCTTTGGGAAATGTCTGGGAAACCGTTGGGAAATAGCCTCGGAAAATTGGGAAATATTTGGGAAATAAATCCGTTTGAGCTACACGAAAACCGTGTAAACTCGTGTAAAAATAATAGGCGGCAGACCCTGATTTTCAAGAGCCTACCGCCTAATTATTTGATAGTTAGGCTATTTAGCCCCTTATTCTATTGCAGCCTGCGCCGCTGCGACGCGGGCGATGGGGACGCGGAAGGGAGAGCAGGAGACGTAGTTCATGCCGAGTTTGGCGCAGAACTTCACGGAGGAGGGTTCGCCACCGTGCTCACCACAGATGCCGACTTTGAGTTCGGGACGGGTGGAGCGGCCTTTCTTGACGCCCATCTCTACGAGCTGGCCAACGCCTTCCTGATCGAGGACTTCGAAGGGATCGGTCTTGATGATGCCGTGCTCTTTGTAGAATTTGAGGAATTTGGGTGCGTCGTCACGCGAGAAGCCGAAGGTCATCTGTGTGAGGTCGTTGGTACCGAAGGAGAAGAATTCGGCTACGGTGGCGATCTTGTCGGCGGTGAGGGCGGCGCGGGGTACTTCAATCATGGTGCCGACCATGTAGGGGATGGAGCGACCCTGTTCTTCGAAGACTTTTGCGGCGGTGGTGTTGATTACGTCGGCCTGGTTCTGGATTTCCTTGAGTGAGCCTACAAGGGGAATCATGATTTCGGGCTTGACGTCGATGCCGCGCTCTTTGACTGCGAGTGCTGCCTCGATGATGGCGCGGGTCTGCATTTCGGTGATTTCGGGGTAGGTGATGCCGAGACGGCAGCCGCGGTGACCGAGCATGGGGTTGAACTCTTCGAGTGCGTCGACTTTGGCCTTAACCTCTGCGAGGGTGATGCCCATTTCGTCGGCGAGTTCTTTCTGAGTAGCGGTCTGGTGAGGCACAAATTCGTGCAGAGGGGGGTCGAGCAGACGGATGGTGACGCCGAATCCGTCCATGGCGGTGAAGATGCCTTCAAAGTCGCCGCGCTGCATGGGGAGGAGTTTGGCAAGGGCTACCTTGCGGCCTTCAACGTCGGAGGCGAGAATCATTTCGCGAACGGCTTTGATGCGGTCACCTTCAAAGAACATGTGCTCGGTGCGGCAGAGACCGATGCCCTGAGCGCCGAATTCGCGTGCCTGGATGGCGTCGCGGGGGGTGTCGGCGTTGGTGCGGACGAGTGTCTTGGTGTATTTAGCAGCAAGGTTCATGATTGCTGCGAAGTCGCCGGAAAGTTCGGGTTTAACGGTGGGAACCTGACCTTCGTAAACGTCGCCGGTTGAGCCGTTGAGAGAAATCCAGTCGCCTTCCTTGAAGAGCTTGCCGCCCATTTCAACGGTGCGTGCTTCGTAGTCAACCTTGATTTCGCCTGCGCCTGATACGCAGCACTTGCCCATGCCGCGTGCAACGACAGCAGCGTGGCTGGTCATGCCGCCGCGCATTGTGAGGATGCCCTGAGCCACGGCCATACCGCGGAGGTCTTCGGGTGAAGTTTCGATGCGGACGAGCACCACTTTGCGTTTCTTCTCTGACCATGCTTCAGCGTCGTCGGCGAAGAAAACAATCTGGCCGGCGGCAGCGCCGGGCGATGCGGGAAGGCCTTTGGCAACCACAGTGGCGCGCTTGAGAGCGGATTTGTCGAATACAGGGTGGAGAAGTTCGTCGAGCTTAGCGGGTTCCATGCGCAGAAGGGTGGTCTTTTCGTCGATTTCGCCTGCGCGGAGGAGGTCCATGGCAATTTTCACCATGGCGGCGCCGGTGCGCTTGCCGTTACGGGTCTGGAGCATCCAGAGCTTGCCGTCCTGAATGGTGAACTCCATGTCCTGCATGTCTTTGTAGTGGTCTTCGAGCTTGTGGGCGATGCCGATAAGTTCGGCTGCGCAGACAGGCATAGATTCCTCGAGAGAGGGGTATTTCGAGGCGCGTTCCTTTTCCGAGATACCCTGAAGGGCTGCCCAGCGACGCGAGCCTTCAACAGTAATCTGCTGGGGAGTGCGGATACCGGCAACCACATCCTCGCCCTGAGCGTTGATGAGGTATTCGCCGTTGAAGATGTTCTCGCCGGTAGCGGCGTCACGCGAGAATGCCACGCCGGTAGCGGAGTTGTTACCCATGTTGCCGTAAACCATGGCCTGAACGTTGACGGCGGTGCCCCATTCCTCGGGAATCTGGTTCATGCTGCGGTAGATGATTGCGCGTTCGTTCATCCAGCTGTCGAACACGGCGCAGATGCCGCCCCAGAGCTGATCCCAGGCCGATTCGGGGAAGTCCTTGCCGGTGTAGTCCTTAACAGCGGCCTTGAAGAGCTTGACAAGGTTGCGGAGATCGTCGACGTCGAGTTCGGTGTCGAACTTCACGCCCTTTTCTTCCTTGACTTTGTCGATGATAGCTTCGAAGGGGTCGGTTTCGGTTTTGGATTTGGGCTTCATGCCGAGCACAACGTCGCCATACATCTGCACGAAGCGACGGTAGCTGTCCCAGGCAAAGCGGGGATTGCCGCTCTTCTTGGCGAGTGCTTCCACAGTGGCGTCGTTCATGCCGAGATTGAGGACTGTGTCCATCATGCCGGGCATCGAAGCGCGGGCGCCGGAGCGCACGGAAACGAGCAGGGGGTTATCGGGGTCGTTGAATTTGTTGCCGGTGAGGTCTTCAACGTGCTTGATAGCTTTTTCGACATCAGCCTTGATGTCTTTGACCACATAATCTTTGCCATACTGGGTGTACTCAGTGCAGACTTCGGTGGTGATTGTGAAACCGGGAGGTACAGGCATTCCCAGAAGGTTCATTTCGGCGAGGTTGGCACCTTTGCCGCCGAGGAGGTTACGCATTGAAGCGTCGCCTTCGGCCTTACCGTCACCGAAAAGGTAGATTTTCTTAGCCATAAGTTGGTTGACAGTTTAGATTAAAGTTTATAACCGGTTAGGGTCGGAAAGTATTTGTTTGTTATAGTATGCGGTTAGGGGCTGAAACGGCAGATAAAAAACCGTGCCGGGAGAAAGGGGATCGGTTGCAAACTGTACTGCAAAGTTACGAATTTTCGTTGGAAAATACTAAATATATATATGTTTTTGAACATATTATTGTAACTTTGCAGAGCAAAAAAGGAGCCGGTCATGCCTGCTGTAATCAAATAACAGCTGATGAGCATGGCTTATTGCCTGTTTTACGAATAATTACATATTATTACTTTTACATAACGTTGCGCCGAACTGTTCCCAAAGTGCGCTATAGAGAGATATTCCTATGTCAAGAAAGAAAAAAGAGCTTCCTGTCATTGAATCGCTTGAGATATTGTCGGTAGGCGCCGAGGGTAAGGCAGTCGCACGTCATGACGATCTCGTGGTGTTTGTGCCATATGCCGCTCCGGGCGATGTTGCCGATGTAAAAATCGACAGGAAGAAACACTCTTATGCCGAAGGTCATATAGAGCGAATGGTGAAACCATCGCCATTGCGGGTAGAGCCGTTCTGCGAACATTTCGGCGTGTGCGGGGGATGTCGCTGGCAACATCTCCCATATCAGGAACAGCTTAAAGCCAAACAGCAACAGGTTGAAGACGCTTTGCACAGAATCGCCAAAGTCGAGATGCCCGAAATAACGCCAATACTTGGTTCGGAGCAGACTGTGGCTTACCGCAACAAGATGGAATATACCTTCTCCAATAAAAAGTGGCTGACATGGGAGCAGATGCGTTCGGGAGAGGAATTTGCCGACCGCGATGCCGCAGGGTTCCATATCCCCGGAGCATTCGACAAAGTGCTCGACATCAACCGATGCCATCTGCAGGATGATCTCGGCAACCGTCTGCGTCTGCACGTGAAACAGTATGCCAGGGAGCATGGCCTCAGCTTCTTTGATCTCCGCGCCCAGACGGGATTGCTGCGTACGATGATGATTCGCATCGTATCGACCGGAGAAGTGATGGTGGTGCTCTCGTTCGGAGAAGACAATCCAGGGCAGATCAAAGGAGTGCTTGATGATCTCCGCACCTCTTTTCCTGAAATCACCTCTCTGATGTATGTGGTCAACACAAAAGCCAACGACACTATCGCCGACCTCGACATTCAGCTCCATTCGGGGCGTGAATATATCGAGGAAGAAATGGAGGGATTGCGTTTCCGCATCGGTCCCAAATCTTTCTACCAGACCAATTCGCATCAGGCATATAATTTATATAAAGTAGCAAGAGAATATGCCGGACTCACAGGCGAGGAACTGGTCTATGACCTTTACACCGGCACAGGCACTATTGCAAACTTCGTAGCCCGGCAGGCACGCAAGGTTATCGGCATAGAATATGTTGAAGACGCCATCCGCGACGCCAAACTCAATGCTGAGGTCAACCGGCTGGCCAATACCGATTTCTATGCAGGCGACATGAAGGATGTGCTGACCGATGAATTTGTCGCCGCTCACGGTCATCCCGATGTGATGATTGTGGATCCTCCCCGTGCCGGCATGCATGCCGATGTAGTCAACGTAATCCTCAATGCCGAGCCGTCGCGCATCGTGTATGTGAGTTGCAATCCGGCCACACAGGCGCGCGACATAGCGTTGCTCGATGCGAAATACCGCGTCACCGCTATCCGCCCGGTCGACATGTTCCCCCATACACATCATGTAGAAAATGTTGTGCGCCTCGATTTACGCCCAAAAGAGTCGTAGCCGGAATATTTCAGTCGGTTGCTTTAAACAGGAAATTGAATGGTGCGCCTGCAGGAGCGAGGTGAAGAGTTGACGTTCCCTGATGGTCTGATGATGAAGCAGGGGAGACAGTCATGATGCCGCGACGTCCGGCTTTTGCATAGACGCTCCGTGCAACGAACCCCATCGTGTACCTGAGGTTGATTTCAACGCATGGATCTATGCGATAATCTCCGTCGGTTGAGCGATATACCAGCATATCAACTCCTACAGGACCGTGATATAGCTGGAAAAGAGAAGGCAACAATTCGGTCAGGCATACTGCGAGGGAGATCGCATAGGAGGGTGAAATGTAACCGCTGAGGTCAGAAAGAATCGCTTCATCAGATGCTACGAAGTTTCCGCCATAGCTCGTTGTCGTGGCATTGAAAAACAGAGAGAATCCTGCAAATCGACGGCCACCGTCATGAAACAACATGGCGAAATCCCGCACTTTATCAAGCGCCGGCTCAACCATAACGGACCCTTGCCGACGAATGATCCCATTGATTCTTTCCGCAGATGCCTGAAAAGATTCACGGCTGACGGGGAAGACTCCACGACCGGTAGATGACCATGGCGCTTTGATGTAGGCTGCACCATAGTCGGTCACGAAATTTCTAACTTGATCAATATCAGTAGCCTCAATCGAGGAAACATCCGGCACGTCAAATCCTTTTTCAGCCAAAAGTCCAATCAATTTTATGGTGTTGCGGCGATGAGAATAATTTCTAAAATCATCGACGTTATTCTCATAAGGCTCAATCAGATCCTCTCGAACTCCTGCCTGTCGGAACTGCCGGCAGGCATCGAGGCTCCATCCCCAAGGTGCAATAGATGAAATTTCAAAACCGGAAGCCGATGACACCGGCCTTGGTCCGTCAAACCCGATTGAGTCAATCCAATGCGTCACTTTCCCCAAATCTTCCTCCGGCACAAGCATCAGGTCGTCGGCATCTCCGAGCCAAAAAGGGAGAGCGGCACCAGCCCGGTGCAATAGAGCGGCCTGCATCGGAGGGGTGAATTGCCTGACATTCCGTGCAAGAGCAATATCGTTTTCGGGATTAAAGAGAAATAACCTGTGCATAGCATCGCAGGGATGAGAAATTTAACAATACAAAAGTACGAAAAACGAACCGAATTCAGTAATTTTGCAGATAATAGAGTGCGATTAGTTACTTATGAACCGAAGAAGCTTTCTCAGAACAGCCGCCATAGGCGCTGCGGCCGCGATAGTCCCTGGGACCGTAAAGGCTGCCATGCCGGCCATAATCAACGCCGGCACCGACAAACTGAAACTTAAATTTTTCCCATACGAACTGAAACTCCGTCATGCCTTCAACCTTGCCCGCAATTCGCGAACGACCACGCCCGATGTGCAGGTGGAATTAACATACGACGGAGTCACCGGCTACGGCGAAGCATCAATGCCTCCATATCTTGGAGAAAGCACCCGCTCGGTAATGGATTTCCTTTCCAAACTCAATCTGGAGCAATTCAACGATCCTTTTCAGATCGAGAAAATCCTCGATTATATGGAGAGTGTGGCTCCCGGAAATTATGCGGCAAAGGCTTCGGTTGATATAGCGCTGCACGACATATGCGGAAAACTGATGCGACAGCCCTGGTACAGAATCTGGGGATATGACGGCAGTCAGACACCCGTAACATCATATACCATCGGCATTGACACTCCCGAGATTGTCAGAAAGAAAGTGGACGAAGCGGCCCCATATAAGTTGCTTAAAGTGAAAATGGGTCTGGACCGCGACCGCGAGACTGTTGAAATCATCAGATCCATGCGCCCCGACACACCAATCTGTTGTGACGTGAACCAAGGCTGGACCGACAGGCAACACGCACTCGACATGTGCAACTGGCTTGCGGATAACGGTTGCCTGTTTGTAGAGCAGCCATTCGACAAAAAGAATCTCGATGATTCGGCATGGCTTACGGCGCACTCACCTATACCTGTCATTGCCGACGAATCGGTTCAGCGTCTTAAGGATGTGAGCGCTCTTGCCGGCGCGTTTTCCGGCATAAATATCAAACTTATGAAATCGGGAGGGATGAACGAGGCACGCAAAATGGCCGACATGGCCCGTGGGCTCGGAATGAAAGTCATGGTCGGCTGCATGACAGAGACTTCCTGCGCCGTGACAGCCGCGGCACAGCTTTCGCCGATCACGGATTATGCCGATCTCGACGGGAATCTACTCATCAGCAACGACCGCTTCCATGGCATGGAAGTGAAAGATGGCCGCATCACACTGCCCGGTCTACCCGGCATAGGCGTCGAACGGATATAGCGGAAAGGGAAGGATCTAAAAAACCGGGAGCCGCAAATAAGCAGCTCCCGGCATTATACAAAAGGGTTTATGATCGAAGTTTATTCTTCGATTGCCTTGCGGTTGCGATAGTTTGAAATCGCAGTCCAGCAGAGCACGGCAATGATTGCGCCCACAACAGGTCCTACTACCATAATCCAGAAATCGGGCCATGCCTCGGGACACCAGAGAGCGGGGCCGAAGCTACGGGCGGGATTGACCGAGCAGTTGTCAACGGGAATGCCGACGATGTTTACAAGACCGAGTGCAAGACCGATAGCCAGCCCGGCGAATTTACCGAATCCCTGACGGGCATCGGTGGCGCCAAGCACAACAAGAACAAAGAAGAAGGTGAACAGACCCTCCATCAGGAGCGCCATTCCGGCGTTTGCGCCGGGCTGAATCACATTAGTGGCGAGATTGCACTCGGCGTGACCGGCGCATGCTTCCGTGATGCCGCCAAACTGAAACTCAGGAGCCATGCCCACAAACCAGTAGAGGAAACCGCCACCGATGGCGGCGCCGATGAACTGCGACACAACATAGCCGATGAATTCACCGAATTTCATACGGCCGTTGAGCCACATGGCAAGCGAAACGGCAGGATTGACATGGCAGCCCGAAATATTGCCGATACAATAGACAAGGCATAGAAGCACCAGCCCGAAACAGAGACCAATACCCAAAACGCCGATTTTCGGTCCGGCCAACACGGCGCTGCCGCATGCCAGAAGTACAAGAAACATGGTTCCTACGCACTCAGCTAAATATTTTTTCATATTATGAATAAATAAAGATTGAAACACGTTTATAATATGACACCGCCAAAGGGCAAAAAGTTTAAAATAATGTCAAAAACTATCTCCGAACCATCTTTTTCCATTGATGCGCCCATTGAGCGGCATCCATGGCCGCCGTTCATACCATCAGGCGCAAAAGTTTTGTTTCTCGGAACTTTTCCGCCGGGAAAACACCGATGGAGCATGGATTTCTATTATCCCAATCCGATCAATGATTTCTGGAGGATAATGGGGCTTGTCTTTTTGGGTGATAAAGATGCGTTATGGCTCCCCGCAGAAAAAAAGTTTGATCTTGATGCCATCAAAAAGCTGATGACAGAGAAGCATATAGCCCTTAACGACACTGCGCGCGAAGTCCGCAGACTCAAAGGCAACGCTTCCGACAAATATCTGGAGATTGTGAAACAGGTGTCGCTTGATGAGATTCTTCGCGAGATGCCCCACTGCCTCGCTATTGTCACCACCGGAGAGAAAGCCGCCGGTGTAGTCGCCGAGCTCACGGCAACGCCGGTGCCCGGGATGGGAGCGATGGTGAACGATGCCCGAGGGCTGGAGATATGGCGTATGCCGTCAACCAGCAGAGCCTATCCCATGCGTCTTGACGTGAAAGCTGAATATTACCGAAAGCTGTTTAAGCATTTAGGGATTCTATAAGCATTGCGGTTTGACGATCCAAACTCTAAGAGACAGAGAGTTGTTATAGTAACAGCAACTGTTTATCAGAGAGTTTATGACTTCCTTAACTAAAAAAAGAATAGTGGTGATCGGCGGAGGTTTCGCCGGTCTGAATTTTGTAAAGCATCTTGATACCAAATGCTTCGATGTGATTCTCGTCGACAGCAACAATTATCATAGTTTCCCTCCATTGTTTTATCAGGTGGCATCTTCGGGACTTGACCCTTCGAGCATCTGTTTCCCGCTGCGTCATGAACTTCGCCGCAAGCGTAACCCGGAGGTGGAATTTAATCTCGGCAGTGTGGAAACCATTGACACGGTAAATCGCACCGTTCACACCTCAGTCGAGACCATCAACTATGACATACTTGTTGTCGCGGCCGGCACCACCAACAATTTCTTCAATATGCCCGCTCTCCGCGATAAGGTTTTCACAATGAAATCGGCGCCGGAATCTATCAGAGTACGAAACGAAGTGCTTGCTCTTCTCGAACATGCTTCGGTTGTAAAAAATCAGGCAGAGCGACGGAAACTATTGAGTTTTATAGTGGTAGGCGGTGGCCCGTCAGGGGTTGAGATAGCCGGAGCTCTCGGCGAGATGAAGCGGTATGTGCTTCCGCGGGAATATCCCTCAATCAATCAGGACGACGTCTCCATCACCATTATTGAAGGGAACAACCGGTTGCTCCGCACAATGTCTGAACAATCTTCCGCTGCTGCCCTGAAAGCTTTGAGCTCGCTTATGGTCGATGTGAGACTTGGAGTGAATCTGAAAGATTACAACAGCGACACCCGCACTGTCGAACTTGCCGACGGAACGACATTGCCCGCCGCTATGGTCATCTGGACAGCAGGCATCACAGCCTCGCCGTTCCGATGGATAACTTCATATGAAAACAATCAGGGACAACCATCTTTCATCAGTCGCGGAGGACGATTGAAAACCGACAGCCATTGCGCCGTCGAGAGCCTTGATGGTGTTTATGCAATCGGCGACATCTCAATCATGAGCGGAGACCCCGCATTTCCCGACGGGCATCCGCAACTTGCACAAGTGGCGCTACAGCAGGGGAAACTGCTTGCTCATAATCTAAACAACCTGGGCAAAGGATCGGACAGGAAGCCGAAACAGTTCATCTACAAGGATAAAGGTTCAATGGCCACAATCGGACGCAACCGGGCGGTGGTGGATCTGAGACATCTTCATTTCCACGGGTTCGCAGCCTGGATGGTGTGGATGTTCATACACCTTATATCATTGTTGGGCATGCGCAACAGGCTGACCGTGCTGATCAACTGGGTGTGGGCCTATTTCAATTATTCCACATCGCTGAGGCTGCTGATTCGACCTGCCCGACATCCGTCGGCGGGGGAGACATCTCTGTTTAAATCGGAATAATTCAGACTTTACCGAGCACAGGTGTTTTCTGCGAGACGGGCGCCGCGCAGGAAATCGGATGCTCCCATGGCTTTTTTGCCCGACGGTTGCAGAGTGACAATTTCAAGCAATCGGCTGTCGCCGCAGGCCACCTTCATGTTCTTCCCGACAACAATAGTGCCCGGGGCAGCTCCGGTAGATTCGTCAGAAAGACGAGTCTCGAGAATTTTCAGATTATACACAGGCTGAGACATCGTGTCGGTCGAATCGAACAATTCAGTCCAAGCACAGGGGTAGGGCGACAGGCCGCGCACAAGGTTGTGGATTTCCTCCGCGCCACGGTTCCAGTCGATTTTACAAGTCTCCTTGAAGATTTTAGGAGCGGGTGTGGCGGGTTCGCCAGCAGTCACGAGCTGTTCCTGTGGAGTTACGGTGAGTGTATCGTGGATTATATCTTCAACTGTGCTCAGGGTGAGCCGGGCGCCGACATGCATCAGTTTGTCGTGTACGTCGCCGACATTATCCGTCGGAAGAATCTCCACCTTTTTCTGGGCAATGATGTCGCCGGTGTCAATTTCATGTTTGAGGAAGAAAGTGGTGACACCGGTCTCGGTGTCGCCATTAATAACTGCCCAATTGATAGGGGCTGCACCGCGATAACGCGGGAGTAGCGAGGCATGGAGATTGAATGTGCCGAGCCGGGGCATAGTCCACACTATTTCGGGGAGCATCCTGAACGCGATCACAATAAACAGATCGGCATTCAGAGCGCGAAGCTCCTCTACAAATTCAGAGTCTTTGAGTTTTACAGGCTGCAACACCGGGATGCCATGCTCGACAGCGTAGACCTTCACCGGCGACTGAAACATCCGGTGACCGCGGCCCGCGGGCTTGTCGGGCATGGTGACCACGCCGACAACATTGTAACCGTTGGTAACCAGCGCGTCAAGACTCTCCACCGCAAATTCGGGAGTACCTAAGAAAACTATTCTGAGATCTTCTTTCTTCATCATCGTAGATTGCTGTTTTAATTCACGAGAGCTTCCGCCGCTTTCCACAGCGGATCGTCGGGGACAGGAGCATCCAGTGAGATCCGCTGCTTGCTGACCGGATGAACAAATTCGATGTGACGGGCAATAAGCGAGATGGAGCCATCGGGATTCGAGCGTTTGTCGCCATATTTGAGATCTCCTTTAATGGGACATCCGACAGATGCCAGTTGCACCCTGATCTGATGCTTACGGCCCGTGAGCAACTCCACTTCTATAAGGTGGTATCTGTCGAGCGAACCGAGCACCTTATAGCGCAGCCTGGCCTCTTTGGCACCTTCGCGGGGGGAAGCGTAATAGAGCGATTTGTTGGTCTTTTCTATCGTACGGATATAACCTTTCAGCTCACCCTCGGGCAATTCCGGAAGATTGCGCGAAAGTGCCCAGTAGGTTTTGTGTACCTCGCCGTTACGAAACATTTCATTGAGTCTCGACAGAGCCTTGGAAGTCTTGGCAAAAACCACAAGCCCACCCACAGGGCGATCGAGACGGTGCACCACACCGCAGAACACATTGCCGGGTTTGTTGTATTTTTCCTTGATCCACCGGCGAAGAGTCTCCACCAGCGGTTCATCGCCGGTTTTGTCGCCCTGGACTATTTCGCCCGGAGCTTTGTTTACCACAACAATATGATTGTCTTCGTAGATAACTTCCATAAAAACGGTGTCAGCAGATTCTACTGCAAAGTTACACATTTCCATCCACACTCTCCGCCATTGATAGACAAAAAAAAGAGAGGGGCCTTCACAGGTGCCTCTCTCTCCATTCATCACATTATGCTTACAATTAAGTGCTATGTCACTCTTTTATCTTTTCTTACAGACTGTCTCATCGATTGAGACGGCCTTCACATCTATCACAATTGTTTGCCTTTGTTTTGTTCATTCGAAAGTAAAACGTTCGGTATTGACAAACTGTTTGTAACCGTTACGTTAAACTCAATTAATAAAAGTATAATTGCTGAAATAGCGTCGGAAATCAATAACGCCCTTCCACAATCGGCCAGTCAATGATGTCCCAGAGACGCTCGAGCGACTCTTTGCGACGGTTCTGGTAGTCGAGGTAGTAGGCGTGCTCCCAGACATCGAAGCAGAGGATAGGGGTCAGCCCCTGGGTGAGCGGGTTGCCGGCATTGGACTCCTGTGTTATGAAGAGCTTTCCGTCATTGTCACGCGAGAGCCACACCCAGCCTGATCCGAAGATTTTGGTGCCGGCATCCACAAATTCTTTCTTGAAATTGCTGAAAGATCCGAACTGGCGATCGATAGCGGCACGGAGGTCACCGTCGGGTTCGCCACCGCCGTCAGGGGAGAAGGAGAAGAAGTAGAAAATGTGGTTCCAGGCCTGCGAGGCATTGTTGAACAGAGCGCCCTTGGCGTCGCGGATGATTTCCTCGAGAGGCACCTCTTCAAATTCGGTTCCTTCGATCAGAGCGTTGAGATTCTCGATGTAGGCTTTCTCGTGCTTTCCGTAGTGGAAATCGACAGTGCGACGCGAAATCACAGGTTCAAGCGCGTCATTGGCGTAAGGGAGAGCGGGCTGAGTATACTTCATGATTTTAAGTTTTATAGGATTCGTATTAATTATGGCCGGCAGTCCGATACTTCGGGATGCATGACCTACCAATTAAACAACGGCATAATTCAAATGTTCACCGGCACAAAAAGAGGGTGTATCATAATGGCTCATCCAGGTACAAAAAGCGCCGTGTCAAGCATTCTGACACAGCGCCATGAAGATGATTATATCTACGGGAAGAATCAGAAACGATAGCCTATGGTGGCTACGATCTGCGATTTGTTGTCGGTAAGTTTGGCTGACGGAGCAGTGCTCCAGTCGGCATATGCGTCGGTAAATGGTGTGAAAGCATTGAATGTGGAAGTGCGGTGCTTGTAGACATACGCCAAATCGAAGTACAGCCCCTGGTATTTATAGCCCAGACCGCAGGTGATATACTGAGTGTCGTCATTTACCCGGTATGAGGGATCCTGACCGGCAGTAGAGACTTCGCCATAGGATTTACCGTAGGCTGTGTTGGCATCTTTCAGCTCGGGTTTTGCGGCGGATGTGGAGTAGCTGTATCCGGCACGGATCGAGAGCTGCGGGGTAGCGCGGAATTCGCCGCCGAGCCTTATGGTGCTTGTGCCTTTATAATATTTCTTTATGTTGTCATTATTGTAGGTCATGTCGGTGCCGTCGTCCCACTTGAGTTTCATGTCGCCGAAAGCGTCATACTCATAATCGAAGCTGAGGATGCCGCGGCCACCGATCACGCCTGCCACGCCTGCCATAAGTTTCCAGGGAGTGTTGAGATTGAAATCATAAGAGTCAATCGGAGTGGATTCCTCACCATCGAAACTGCGGCCGCCGCCGGCGGGTGTCATATTGAACATCGTGCTGCCGAAGCCTGTGGAGCTGAGAGTGTAATATGTGGGTGTATGGACCGCGAGACCAATGCGTAATTCATTGATGGGCTTGAGAATGGCTCCCACTTTAAAATTGGCGCCGGTGCCGTCGATGCGATGGAAAGAATATAACTCGGTGTCGGAATGTGAAGCGAGCTGATAACCGGCAGGAGCTACCGGCATCAGTGAATTTTCAAGATGCTCGGCATACCAGTATTCACGTGTCCAGTTAAGATCAGTGATGCCTACCGAGATACCCCAGTAAAACACATTCTTGACATTTCCGCCGAAGTTGATGTCATATTCATCGGCATGGCCTTTTTCCCTGATCAGGAAGTCGGCCGCTCCGGATGTGGCGCGGACACGATTTCCGTTGCTGTCGACACCGCCGTTCTGCCACATACCGCGATACTGGTCGGTCTCATAAATATCGCCGCCATCTTCAACAGTCTCGGAATTGATCATACCGGAATTGTAGAAGAGGATACTCATCCAGTCGGGTGCATTGTCGCTGTAGTTGTCATATGGGAACAGCTCTTTGCCGTGGCTGTCCGACATCCACAGATCTTCAGGGTTAACTCCATCGGTAAGGCTTGCTATATAATTGGTGAGCGAGTTACCGAATCCCGACAGGTTACCGTTATACATCCTATTGAAACGATAGAGACGGTTGTAGGTAAAGCCCCATGAAACCGAGTAGTCGTTGGCCGCGCCGAAATTGTAGGTACCTACGTAACCGGCGTTGTTGAGGTTCGCTGTGGTTTTAGTCTGCGTGTCGCTCCCTCCGGTCCAGGAAGTCTTGTTCGAGTTGATGTCGATGCCGAGGGTAAGGCCGACGTCACTGCCGCGATACATGCCGATGCCGGCAGGGTTCTGGTTAATGGCCGAGAGGTCGGCGCCGAGAGCGGTGAAAGCACCTGCCATCGACATGAAACGGGCAGTGCCCCGCAGCTCTGTCTGTGAAAGCTGCATGGCGTCGATAGGACTTTGTGCGAATGTGGCGGCTGCCGTTGTTAAGGCGAGAGCCGACAATATCAGCTTTTTCATATTATTGAAACGTTGAGTTTAGGCTTAGGAAATGGATTCTCAGCGGCTCCGGTGACCGCCACCGCCGCCGCGGCTGCCACCACCGCCGGTGGAGCGGTAAGATCCGGAGTTATAGCTGCCACGTGACGAGTTGCTGTTGTATGATGGACGCGAGTTACTGTTGTTGTTATACGACGGACGTGAGTTACCCGAAGTCGAACGCGAGTTGTAATTGCCGCGGGGTGCGGTGTAATTGTTGCTGCCGTTGCCCGAGGTACCGAAGTGAGAGTTTCGTCCCGAGGAACTGCCGCCATGATAGCCGCCGGCGTTGATAGGAGGATTATAGCCCGGGCGCGAAGTGGAAGTTGTGCCTGTGGGACGGGCAGGATGGCGTGTGTTTCCGGTCGACGGACGGTAATTGCCCGACGGACGCGAACCCGATGACGGGCGATAATTGCCGGAAGGACGCGGACGATGTGCGGCTGACGGAGATTGCGGCCGGCTCCAGCCCCATCCGCCGGGATAATATCCGGGATAGTAACCGGGATAACCGCCCCATCCCCAGCTCCAGGAAGGACCCCATCCGTAATCCCAGCCCCATCCCCAGGATGGTCCATACCAGGGATTATAGTAGCTGTAATAGGGATAACGCCAGTAATAGGGATAGGTATAATATGGCCATCCCCATGAACTGTAATAGTAGGGCCATCCGGCATTGACGTTGATGCTCAGGGTTGTCTGGTCGCCGTTGTTGTAACCGGCGTTGTAACCGTCGCTGTAACCACTTGCGTAAATGTCGTTGTAATTGTTCGAAAGGGTGGATGCGTCGCCGTCGCCGAGGGCATCATATGCTACCGACGAGTTGTTGAAGCGGGCAAGTTTCTCGGTGTTCGAAATACGTGAGAACTCCGCGAGTGTGATCGAATCGGGCACTTCTTTGCCGTTTGAAACCGTGGAGTAGTGACGGTTGTATTCGTCGACATCGCGAGTGGATGAACCTGTCGGCAGATAGCTGTCGGCCGAGCGGTACTCTCCAACGCTGTCCCAAGGCACATAGGTCGCGCCGTCGTAATAATACATTCCGCCTGCTCTTTGGTTGCTCTGTTTTATCGACTGCTCGACCTTTTTGCGCTCGGTTTTCTGCTGTTTGACAGCCTTTGATGAATCATAATACAAATCATCATCGTAATATCCCTGGGCGACAGCCGAACCGACACCGATGCACAGAGCCATGGAAGCCACTATAGCTTTAGGCATCATATTTTTGAATTTCAGTTTCGATAACATGGATTCGAGAGTATTTGTTGGTAATCAATTTTGTTTCCACTTAGACTCAGAATACATTCCGAAGTTTAATGCACAAAGATACAAAACTTTCCGATGGCCGGCAAACGATTAGGAAAACAACTGCGAATAAAACAGGCATGGACGAGAGGCTGAATGCGTCGTCCATGCCTGTTTCAATGGATTTCAGAGATTTATTCGTTGATTCTTGGTTTCATGTCGTAGGAGGTCATCGCGATGGTGAAGCCCCAGTAGATGAAAGCGAGAGCGGTAAGGAACGAAGTCATCATCATATCCTGAACCCAGCCGGCTTCAAGGAAGAAGAAACCGATGATCAGAAGCAGGATGCCGTTGATGAGATACATCCACCAGTAGGAACGTGAGCGGGTGGTCACTGATGCGATGATGGAAGCGACACCCCAGAACACAAATACAATGGCAAGGAAATAGGGGAATACAATCTCCGACAGAATCACTGAACGGACAAGCATGAAGCCGACAAACATGTCAATGACACCTCCGCAGATCCACCAGCCCCATCCTCTTGGACGGTTAACACCTGCCGAAACGCAGAGCTGAACGATACCGGCCAGAATCAGCAGCCAGCCGAAGATTTGTGAAGAAACGGCGTAACCTGCTGCAGGCCAGAACCAGTAAGCAAAACCGCCGAGTACGAGGAGAATCCCTACGATGAGGACAATCCACCAATATTTGGTCTGTCCCCAGAAATCGATTGATAAGGCTTTCATAACAATATGGATTTTGAAACTTTAATTTTCCTTTTGTAAGTTTTATCTTTATAACAATCGTTAAAGTAAAAGGTTGGAAAATTGGTACAGTTTTTGTAATTTTGTTTTTCAAATTTTAGCGACATTGATTTATCCCCATACATTGATTTATCCCCATACATTCGAACAAAAGACCGGCTTCACCACCGTAAGAGAGCGGATCAGCAAACTATGCACATCGGAAGCAGGCCGCAGGGCTGTCGACGAGATGCATTTCATGACAGATTTCAATGCCATCGACGCTTCTCTCAGAGCCGTCGATGAAATGCTTGCGGCCACAACGTCCGACATCGGCTTCTCTCTCGGCTCCGTACCCGAGCTTGGAGAAGCGCTCGCCCGCGCCAAAGCCGAGGGAGCATTTCTTCCGGCTTCCGACTTCGTGCTTGTATCGAAAGCGATAGCGACCGCGGCTGCCGTCGCCGCTTTTTTCAAACAGCCTGAAGATGGTGAGGAGAGTCGGTTTCCCCACCTGATCAGAAATGCCTCTGAGCTGAATCCGTTCGGCCATCTGCAACGTGAGATTGAACGGATCATAGACCAATATGGCAACGTACGCGATACGGCCTCGCCGGAACTCGCAGCCATCCGCCGGGAGCTTTCGAAAATCTCAGGCACTGCCAATTCAATCTTGCGCAGAGTGATGGCCCGAGGCGTGGAAGAGGGGATACTCGAAACCGACACCACCCCGTCGGTGCGCGACGGACGTCTGGTTATCCCTGTGTCGCCGATGCATAAAAGACGCATCAACGGCATTGTCCACGACCAGTCGGCTACAGGTAAGACCGTTTTTATCGAACCGGCCGAAGTGGTTGAAATAAACAACCGTCAGCGTCAGCTGCAGCTCGACGAACAGCGCGAAATCACCCGCATACTCACTCTACTTACCTCAAAACTGCGTCCCGAGATTCCCTCTCTTGTCGCAAACGGTGAAATTCTCGGATGGTTTGATTTTGTGCTTGCCAAAGCGCAGTTCGCGCGCGAAACAGGCGGCACAATGCCACAGCTCAGCTCCGAAGGCCCCGAAATGGACTGGTATCATGCAGTTCATCCGATACTGTTGCTATCGCTTCGTGCAAAAGGAAAGGAGGTTGTGCCGCTCGATATACGTCTGAGTGCCAAGGATCGCATACTTGTAATTTCCGGGCCCAATGCCGGCGGCAAGTCGGTATGCCTGAAAACTGCCGGCATCGTGCAATATATGGCACAGTCGGGGGTGCTTCCCACTGTCTACGACAATTCGCGTTTCGGCATTTTCGACCGTATTTTCATTGACATAGGCGATGACCAGTCGATTCTCGACGATCTCTCGACCTACAGCTCGCATCTGCGCAACATGCGTTATTTCCTGAAAAATGCCGACTCGCATTCACTCATCCTCATTGACGAATTCGGTGCCGGCACGGAACCACAGATGGGAGCTGCTATGGCTCAGGCCATACTTGCCAGGCTCAACGATCTTAAAGTCTGGGGCGTGGTCACAACCCATTTCCAGAATCTGAAAATTTTTGCCCGAGACACTCAGGGACTTGTCAACGGTTCCATGCTCTACGACCGTCAGCATCTGAAACCGATGTTTTCTCTGGCGATAGGCTTCCCCGGCAGTTCGTTTGCTCTCGAGATCGCACGCACGGCAGGCCTTCCCGGCGATATCATCGACGCAGCCCGCGAGATTGCAGGTTCGGACTACGTTAACATGGACAAATATCTGCTCGACATCGCCCGCGACCGCCGATATTGGGAAAACAAGCGTCTGGAAATCAAAAAGAAAGAGCGCGAGCTCGACAACACGCTCAACAACTATCGGGAGGATGCCGAGACGTTGCGCAGCCACCGTCGTGAGATAATAGCGGAGGCAAGAGAAGAAGCCAGAAAAATTCTTGAATCGTCAAACGCTTCTGTGGAACGTACCATCCGCGAAATCCGCGAGGCCCAGGCTGACAAGGAACGCACGCGCCAGGCCCGCGAAAAGCTCGAGCAAGAGAAAGACCAGCTGAGAAACAATCTCGATTCCGCCAAAATTCCTGACGGAAACGCATTGCTCAGAAAAGCGCCGAAATCTAACACCCCCAAGCAGAAGCCGGCTACCGCCGATGCTCCGTTAAAGGTCGGAGACTATGTGAAACTCGACGGGACGGGTACTCCCGGCACCATTCTTGAAATCAGCGGTAACAATGCCGTGTGCTCTTTCGGCATGTTAAAGACAAACGTTAAGTTAAAGCGTCTAAAGCGCTCGCTGGCAAAGCCTTCGACAGGTGCAAAAGCGGCCTCTTTCCTGTCACGGGCCACCACCGATTCACTTCGCGAAAAACAATTGTCGTTCAAACGTGAAATCGACGTCAGAGGAATGCGGGCCGACGAGGCTCTGCAGGCTGTGACTTACTTCATGGACGATGCAATTCAATTTCAGCAGTCGCCGGTGCGCATACTCCACGGCACCGGCACAGGCGCGCTACGCCAGGCTCTACGGCAATATCTCGACACACTTCCCGGTGTACGATCATATCACGACGAAGATGTGCGCTTCGGTGGAGCAGGCATCACGGTCGTAGAGCTTTAGCTTAATGACCCTATAAAAAAAATTATCTCCAACAGGCGAGAACTACGCAATAAATTCGTAACTTTGCGTGTAATAATCAGAATAATCATCTACAGCATATCAAAAATGAAATTCTCAGTATCCAGCAAGCTGTTGTATTCCGCACTTTCGGGAGTCAGCAAAGTAATCAATTCGAAGAACACCCTCACCGTTCTCGATAATTTCCTTTTCGAACTTGACGCCGAAAATAACCTTCTGACAGTTACTGCCTCCGACACCGAGAACACACTCATAGGTCGTGTGGCTGTAACCGACGCCGACACAAGCGGCCATTTTCTGGCCAACGCAAAACGTCTGTGCGACATTGCCAAGGAACTGCCCGATCTGGCTGTGAACTTCAATATCGACATGACCACCTACGCCATGAAGTGCGAATATCCCGGCGGTCAGTTCGACATCGTGGCCATGGATGCCAACCAGTATCCCGTATCGAGCAATCCTCTTGCTGAAATCACACCTGAGGAATCAGCTTCGGCGGTTGAGCTGAATCTTCCTTGCTCCGAAGTGCTCACAGCCATCGACTACACACTTTTCGCCGTAGCCACCGATCAAATCCGTCCACAGCTGCTCGGCATCTATTGGGACATCAAGGATGAAAACATCACTTTCGTAGCCACTGACACCCGCAAACTTGTGGTATACGAGAACTCGCAGACCAAACCCGGGCTTACACACAGCATCATACTCCCCTTCAAACCTGCAGTAATTCTTAAATCACTGCTCAAAAAGGATGATGAAGTGAAAGTTCTTATCACCGAAAAATCGGCGACGTTCACCACTCAGGCCATAACACTCAGCTGCCGCCTGATCAAAGGAAACTACGCGCCCTATGAGCGGGTGATCCCCAAGGGCAATCCATTCGTGGCCACATTCGACCGTGAGACTCTGCTCGCAGCCGTACGTCGAGTATCGGTTTGCGCCGACCCCACACACGGACTGACAAAGTTCCGCTTCACCGACGGCAAAGTGGAAATCAAAGTCGACGATACCACCCACGCGACTTTCGCCACCGAGCAGGTAGCATGCGACTATACCGGCCGTGAACTTGTGATCGGATTCTCGTGTGCCTACGTAATCGAGATTCTGAGCACAATCTCCACAGCAAACGTGCTGATGAAGCTTGCCGACCCCGCACGTCCGGCAGTATTCGTTCCCGAAGAGGATTCCAAGGATTCTAAACTCCAGATAATCCTCATGCCCATGACCGTACAGGAATTCTGACGCCACAGTCTCATCACTGCATTTCCATCATCCCAAGGATTATAATCTAAGATGAAACTGAAACTTGATCGTCCGGTGATGTTTTTCGACCTGGAGACCACCGGCACCGACGCCCTTCACGACCGCATCGTGGAGATCTCCATGATAAAGGTGATGCCCGACGGCACTGACATACAGCGCACCGTGCGCGTCAATCCCGGCATGCCCATCCCGGCTGAGGCCACGGCAGTACACCACATCACTGATGCCGATGTGGCCGGCAAACCGCTCTTTTCTCAACTTGCAGAGGGACTTGCACAAAGTTTTCGCGGCTGTGACCTTGCCGGTTTCAATTCCAACCGTTTCGACATTCCGCTTCTGGCCGAAGAGTTTGCCCGCGCGGGCATAGATTTCGATTTCAATGAATGCCGTTTTATCGACGTGCAGACCATTTTCCACAAAAAGGAACAACGCACACTCTCGGCAGCATACAAGTTTTATTGCGGCAAAAATCTCGACGACGCGCATTCGGCCAACGCCGACACCCGTGCCACTTACGAGGTGCTGATGGCGCAGCTCGACCGCTATGACGATCTGCCCAACGACATGGAAAAACTCGCGGAATATTCGTCGCAAAATAAAAACGTCGACCTCATGGGACGCCTCGTATATGACGACCGGCACCGCGAAGTCATCAACTTCGGCAAGTACAAGGGGCAGCTTGCAGTGGACGTGCTCCGCCGCGACCCGAGTTATTTCAGCTGGATTCAGCAGGGCGACTTTGCCTCAAGCACCAAACGCGCGTTCATGGCAATAAAGCTGCGCGCCAAGAATAGTTGATCCTATATTCAGAGCATGAAGAATTATCTGAAAGGAAAGCATATCATCCTCGGCATCACGGGCGGCATCGCGGCTTACAAGTCGGCAGTGCTGGCCCGTCTGTTTGTAAAGGCGGGAGCCGAGGTGCAGGTGGTGATGACTCCATCGGCACGCGAGTTCATCACTCCGGTCACAATGTCGGCACTCACAGGCCGACCCGTAATTACCGAATTCTTCTCGGCTAATACAGGAGAATGGCACAGCCATGTCGACATAGGCCTTTGGGCCGACGCCATGGTGATTGCTCCGGCAACGGCATGCACAATAGGGAAGATGGCCAACGGCATAGCCGACAATATGCTCGTCACAACCTATCTTTCAGCCAAGAGGCAGGTATTTGTGGCTCCGGCCATGGACCTCGACATGATGGCACATCCCTCCACTGTTGCGAATATTGCCCGACTTGAAAGTTACGGCGACATAATAATCCAGCCTGCCGAAGGAGAGCTTGCATCCCATCTTGTCGGTAAAGGGCGAATGGAAGAACCTGAAAATATCATCAAGGTCGTGGCCGCGTTTTTCCGCGATGCAGAAAATGATTCTCCTATGAAAGGGAAACGGGTGATGATCACCGCCGGCCCGACACGCGAGAGAATCGACCCTGTGAGGTTTATATCAAACTATTCAACCGGGAAAATGGCCTACTCGCTGGCCGACGAACTGGCATGGCGTGGCGCCGAGGTTGTTGTTGTATCGGGTCCTGTCGGCGTCACTCCATCTGTTGACGGCGTCACCGTTATCAACGTTGAATCAGGCCGTGAGATGGCCGGAGAATGCGAGAATCTGTTTCCCGGCTGCGATCTTGCCGTGATGTGCGCCGCTGTTGCAGATTACACAGTCGACCATCCGGCTCAAAATAAAATCAAACGCGAAGGACACGATGTGCCGGAAATCCCTTTGGTCAAGAATCCCGATATTGCCCGCACTCTCGGTCAGACCAAACGTCCTGATCAGAAGATCGTCGGTTTCGCACTTGAAACTGATCATGAGGCCACCAACGCCATAGAGAAAATGAACCGCAAAAATCTCGACATGATCGTGCTCAATTCTCTCCGTGACAAGGGAGCCGGTTTTGCCACCGACACCAACAAAGTCACCGTCTTTACACAAAATGACGTTAACGCAAGAGAGTTTCCTCTGAAGTCGAAGCGGGAGGTGGCCTCTGACCTTGCGGATATTATTGAAACCTTTTTCAAATAATACAATTAATTCTCTCTTAATACAATTAATTCTCTCTCCTGAAAAATGCTTAAACGAATACTTCATATATTACCATTGAGACTATTGACTCTCTGCGCCTTGGCCTGCATGCTGTTCTCGATGCAAACTGCCGCGGCACAGGAACTGAACTGTCAGGTGGAAGTGAATATCGACCAGATTCAGACGACTAACCGATCGGTCTTCGAAACGCTCAAAGAGGCCATAACGCAGTATATGAATGAAAATCATTTTACAAATCTGCAATATTCCACTAACGAGCGTATTGACTGCCGCATGTTCTTCACTATCAAGGAGTACACCGACAATGTGCTCAAAGGGGATCTGCAGGTGCAGGTCTCGCGCCCGGTCTTTAATTCCGGCTATACCACTACATTGCTGAATTTCAAGGACAACAAGATTGAATTTCAGTATCAGGAAGGCGAGCCGCTGAATTTCACTCTCAACACGTTTGAAAACCAGCTCACCGCGATATTGAATTTTTACGCTTACCTGTTCATCGCCCTCGACTGTGACTCGTTCGCTCCAAACGGGGGGCAGATGATGTTCGATCAACTGCAACAGATAGTGCAGATGGCTCAGACGGCCGGCGAGACAGGCTGGAAATCATTTGAGGACAAACGCAATCGGGCAGCCGTGTTGGCCGCATTCACCGATCCGGGCACCAAAGTGCTCAGGAAAATGATTTACGATTATCACCGGCTCGGACTCGACGAGATGGCACTCTCGCCCGACAAGGGGCGTGCTAAAATCACCGAAACCATCAGTGGACTCACCACGGTGATGGAATCCGATCCCATGTCGGTAGGGCTGCCGATATTCAGTGACGCCAAGCTCGACGAACTTGTAAATATCTACTCCAAATCTCCGCAGAGCGAACGCGAAAAAGTGGTGGAAATACTCCGCAAAGCGTACCCCACCGAGATGAGACGTATCAACATGATTAAGAACGGCACTAACAAGGAAAAATAGACGATGATTGAAAGTCTCGACATATCAAATTATGCACTGATTGACCATGTTGAAATCAGATTCAATTCCGGTTTCAACATCATCACCGGAGAAACCGGTGCAGGCAAGTCTATCATGCTCGGAGCGCTCTCGCTGCTTTTGGGCGGTCGTGCAGATTCCAAGGCCGTGCGCGATCCGTCAAGGAAATCGGTGATCGAGGCTTCATTTTCTGTCGACGGGTATCCCGCGCTGCGGTCGATTTGTGACGACAACGATGTTGACTGGGATGCCGATCATATCATTCTGCGCCGGGAAATTGCTCCGGGCGGGCGCTCGCGCTCGTTTGTCAACGACACTCCGGTCAATCTCAAGGTACTCCAGCAGATCGCACTTCAATTGGTCGACATTCATTCACAACACCAGAATCTGTTGCTGATGTCGCCACCTTATCAATTGCGTGTCATCGACTCTCTGGCGGGAAATGCCGAACTGATGAAGCAGTTCACCGAGGCATACAACCGTTTCCGTCACGCCGTGAAACTGTATCGTGAAACTCGCCGCAGCATAGAGCAGGCCCGTGAAGAGGAGGAGTATCTGCGGTTTCAGTATCAGCAACTTGCCGATGCCAATCTCGAACAGGGCGAGCAGGAAGAACTTGAGCGACGTCGCGAGGTGCTCATCAATCTTGTCGACATCAAAGAATCCATAGGCCGACTTGTCAATGCGCTCGGCGAAGGTGAAATCAATGTCGACTCCTTGCTGAAAACAGCCATTGACGAGGCCGACACGCTCACAGATCTTATAGAGGGCACAGACAGTATACCCGAACGCCTTCAGGTGCTGCGTGTGGAGTGCCGCGACATCTGCGACACCTTCAACGAGGCCGGACGGTCTCTTTCGGGCGATCCTGCCGAAATCGAATCTGTGGAAGACCGTCTTAACCTGATTTATGATTTGGAGAGACGACATAAAGTTGATTCAGTGGAACAGCTTATCGCCCTGCGCGACAGTATGAAAGAGCGCATCCGGTCGATCGACTCCGGCGACAGCTCGCTTCACGCTCTCGAAATTGCAGCCAAACGGGCCAAAAAGGAAGCTCTCGACATAGCCCGCAACATTTCGGAAGGTCGCCGTAAGACGGCCGCAGAGTTTGCAGCCATGCTTAAGGAGCGTGCTTTACCGCTGGGTATGAAGAATCTGCAGGTGGAAATTCCTGTAAAGGAAACTGAACTTACAGCCACAGGCATCGACTTCATAGAATTTCTCTTTGCCTTCAACAAGAATCAGCAACCTATGCCGGTGGGCGACACAGCTTCGGGTGGAGAAATTTCCCGTCTTATGCTTTCGATAAAGTCGATTGTGGCCGACAAGATGCAGCTGCCGTCGATTATTTTCGATGAAGTTGATACCGGCGTGTCGGGCGATGTCGCTAACCGTATGGGAGAATTGATGCACGACATATCCCGCAACATTCAGGTAATAGCCATCACCCACTTGCCTCAGGTGGCCGCACAAGGCAATGCCCATTATAAAGTGTATAAGGAGGACACTGACACATCCACTTACACCCGTGTGAAAAAACTGTCGGCTGACGAACGTGTCGACGAACTTGCCGTTATGCTGTCGGGATCAGAAGTCAATGAAGCCGCAAGAGCCAACGCCCGGTCGCTGCTCGGCATAGGCTGATCAAGAACCTGAACCAATTATCAGATTTTGTTACTATGCTTGATAAAAACGAATACATCTATGGCCTGCGTGCCGTAATCGAGGCGATCGAGGCCGGCAAAGATATTGACAAAGTATTTGTCAGAAAGGACCTTTCCGGAGATTTAGCCCGGGAATTTTTCGAAACTGCACGCCGTTACGGCATCGTGCTGCAGCGAGTGCCGGCCGAACGCATCGATCGCATCACCCGCAAAAATCATCAGGGAGTGCTCGCTGTCCTTTCGGCGGTGACATACCAAACACTCGACAATCTTGTACCCCAGCTCTACGAGGAGGGAAAGATGCCGTTTTTAATGCTCCTCGACGGTGTCACCGACGTACGCAATTTCGGCGCCATCGCCCGCACATGCGAGTGTGCCGGTGCCGATGCTATTGTGATTCCCGAAAGGGGAGGAGTAGGTGTCAGCGGAGATGCGATGAAGACTTCGGCAGGAGCGCTTAACTATCTGCCTGTGTGTCGTGAAAAGTCGATTCTCGGTGCCGTGAAATTCCTCAAAGATAACGGTTATCAGATTGTAGCGGCGACCGAAAAGGGTGCCCGCAACTACACCGAAGGAGACTACACCGGACCTGTAGCTATAGTGATGGGCGCAGAGGATGTCGGCATATCACCTGAAATACTCCGCACTGCCGACACCTTGGCTGCCATACCGCAATTGGGCAGTATAGGGTCGCTCAATGTTTCGGTTGCAGCCGGTGTAATGCTATATGAGGTTGTGCGTCAGCGTCTCGCACAAGGCCAGCATGTCGGCTGATACATCCAATATGGCGAGCATTTAATAATACCGCACTTAGAGCTTGTTTAATAACTTATCACGTTTCACCATTTTAGATTTATGATGCTCAGAAATTTTCTGGTATCAGCATTGATTCTTACATCCTTAAACGTTTATTCGCAGTCGGCGGAGCAAAAAGTCGCCGCATCGGTCGGCGAGTTTGTTTCGAAAATAAAAGTTCACGGCGTTCTCCGCACCCGCTATGAAGGCGCATGGACTTCAGGTGATTATGTTTCGCGCTTTCAGGTGCGAAACGCACGCATGTCGCTCGAGGGAAAGATAGTGCCTCAGCTCGAATGGTATATAAGGGTGGATTTCTGCGACCGCGGCAGTTTCAAATTTCTTGACGGATGGAGCCGATGGCGTTTCAACCGGCAGTGGGCCGTGCAGTTGGGGCGCTTCCGTGTACCTTTCGGTGTCGACGCTTTCCGCGGTCCCGGCACATATTATTTCGCCAACCGATCTTTTATAGGCAAAGACATGGTGAATCTCCGTCAGGTAGGTTTTCAGGGGAGCTTTTGCGGCCCCGAACATTTTCCGATTGCCTTGGAGGCCGGCATTTTCAATTCCAGCACGGCAACAGATCAGGAAGTGTGGCAGAAAGCTCTTGATTATTCGGCCAAAGCATCCTTGCCGGTCGGCAACGTCAGCATCGCGGCAAGTTTCGTTTCCATGAAGCCGTATGATGTGCGTATGAACGTGTGGGACAGTGCCGTTTCATGGAAATGCCGGAATATGCTTCTGGCGGGAGAATACCAGCGGATGATTTATGCCGGTGCAAGGGGATGCGACGATGTCGACGCATATCTGGCTTACGCGGTATACACAATCCCTGTAAACTGGCGTCCGTTCAATCAGTTTGACTGCCATGCGCGTTTCGACGGCATGACCGACCACTCTCGTGGCGAAACAGATGACGACGGACTGCTGACGGTTAATGACGCATCGCGTCGACGCTTGACCGTTGGCGGGGCAATAGCCTGCAACGTCGGCAAAATGAATGGTGAGTTTATGCTTGATTATGAGAAATACTGGTATAAGAAAGGGATGGCGGAATCAGCGGCTATGGACAATAGGGTAGTGGCGGAACTTATCATAAAGTTCTGACACTCTCTAGCAACCTATTTCCGTCTATAAGAGTCTGTTCGACAATAAATGTTAACGGCTCTTAGTCTGATAAAACACATTCATCAGGCAATTTCGGCAATCGAAATCGAGGCGGAACCGTTTGCCATCCGACGTGAGATACAAATCGCGAGGCAATTTGTTTCCGTCGGCTGTTTTCAGACATTTTCCAAGTTCACGTCGCAGACAGTAACGTGTCTGCATAACTCTGATCCCATCTTCTGCATCATCTTCAATCTCCTGTCCGACTTCTATAGCCTGTGGAAGCGATTCTGCCGGAATTCCTGTCAGTTTAGCATAGAATCCGGCTGTCAGAGAATTTGCTATGTTGTCGTGGCGTGTGACAATATGGCCTTCGGGCAAAGCGATTTCAGAAGCGGGCTTACCCGGTTTTTCCGCTTTATAAGTGGCGGCATGAACAGCGTCGAGTGCTTCTACTCCTTTTCGACGCAGTCTCGACAGTATTGATGCCGCTATGAAGTTGTCGCCGCATTCATCTGCTATATGACGGGGATAATAGACAGTATCGCCAAATTTTTCAAGCTCGGATCTCCTTCGTCCGAGCTGGGGAGATTTTGCTTTTTCAAGTGAGATCTCTTCTGCCACGGTTGCCTCTGCACCTGACTCGTCGGACAACGAAAGGAGCAGCATGCCGTTGCGTATCTCAAGCTGTAGGTCGACGGCAATCTTTCGTACTGCGGTTTTCCCCGAAAGCAAATCACCGAATGCCTTGTCCCCGTTACGATATAGAACTGTTCCAACGGGAATATCTACTTTGGAAGCCGGATATAGGCGGTTGCCTTCGACACGGTTCAGGCGGAATCCCTGAAATTCTCCTTGTGAAGTATAATATCCGAGTCCGTCGCCGTTGCTCAGTTTTTCAGTAAGTATTGCCATCAACGATCTACCTTCGGAATGCAGCATTTTGCCAACGGGACGTCCGATCCACTTGGGAGAACCAAATGTGGCAAGAGAGCCTTTTTCAGGCTTTTTTCCTGTCAGAAAATAGTTTGTGAATCCCCGGTTGAACACTGCTTCAAGATCAGGCTTGAATCTCAGCGTGGAAATTCCATATGAGGCTCGACGATATTTATCAGGATGAGATGCTATGATGGCATCAAGCTTGCTGCGGTAGGCCGCGACCACATTTTTCACATATGTCTCATCTTTGAGTCGTCCTTCTATCTTGAGTGAACCGACTCCGGCTTCAAGCAATTCCTCGAGATTGTCGAGACGATTCATGTCGCGCAATGACAGCAGATGCTTTCCTTGAATCAGTTTATTCCCTTTGTCATCTTCAAGATCGAATTTGAATCGGCACACCTGACAGCACTCTCCCCGGTTGGCGCTGCGGCCGGTAATCGCATAGCTTGCCTGACAGTCGCCGCTGTAGCTTACGCAAAGAGCGCCGTGGACAAACACTTCGAGGTCGGCGGCAACGGCGTTGCGAATGTCGCGGATTTCAGCAACCGTGAGTTCACGCGCGAGCACCAGTCTGGTAAATCCCATGGATTCCAGAAAACGTGCTTTCGCCGGTGTCCGGGTGTCGCACTGGGTTGAAGCGTGCAGCGCTATCGGCGGAAGTCTGAGATCTTTTATGGCAAGATCCTGCACTATGACAGCGTCTACTCCGGCTCGCCATAACCGCCATATCAACCTTTCAACTTCGGGCAATTCATTGTCATAGACGATGGTATTGACTGTGACATATAGCCGCACGCCGAACCGGTGGGCATAGCCGGCAACCATTGATATGTCATCAAGAGAGTTTCCGGCCTGTGATCTTGCTCCGAACATGGGCGCACCCATATAAACGGCATCTGCGCCATGGTCGATAGCGGCTATGGCGGTTGACATATAGCGGGCAGGCGCCAGCAGTTCTATTTCTCGAGGATGGTTTTGTTGCATTCTGTGCCAAAATTACAAAAAAAATATTTTGCCGACATGTTTATTATACGTAATTTTGTCTGATATTTGGTCCATGACCGACACACAACAAATTTTTATCCGAAAATGAGCCTATTTTCACGATTGACAGCAAGAGCACGCAACAATATCCGCAGGATTGTGCTACCCGAAGGCGACGAAATCCGCAATCTCAATGCCGCGAATCATATTCTTGAAGATGAAGTCGCCGAGATTATACTCCTCGGCGATCCCGACAAAATACGCACTGTAGCTGCCGCCAATGGTCTTGATTATATTACCAAGGCTACAATCGTCGATCCTTTGGATGACGCAGTGATCGACCGCTATGCACCGGTTCTGTTCGAGCTTCGCAAGAAAAAGGGGATGACGATGGAGGAAGCCCGCAAGAAAGCAACCGATATTCTTTATCTCGGCGCCCTGATGGTTAAGACCGGAGATGCCGACGGTATGGTCTCGGGTGCGATCCACTCCACGGGCGATGTGCTCCGCGCCGCTTTTCAGGTGATTAAGACAGCCCCAGGTATCGACACTGTTTCAGGCGCATTTCTTATGCTTCTTCCCCGCGATTCGCAGTTTGGCGAAAACGGTCTGATGGTGTTTGCCGACTGTGCGGTCGTACCTGAACCCGACGCCCGTCAGCTGGCCGAAATCGCCGTCTGCACTGCCGAAACAGCCCGCAACGTGGCCGGCATAGAACCGCGCGTGGCCATCCTTTCATTCTCCACAAAGGGGAGCGCCAAGCACGAGCGTGTAGACAAAGTGATCCAGGCTACTAAAATCGCCCATGAAATGGCTCCTGATCTCAAAATCGACGGCGAACTGCAGGCCGATGCCGCCATTGTTCCTAAAGTCGGTGAGCTGAAAGCTCCCGGAAGCGCGATTGCAGGTAAGGCCGACGTGCTAATTTTCCCCTCGCTCGAGGTGGGCAACATTGCCTACAAACTTGTGCAGCGTCTGGCCGGCGTAGAGGCGATAGGGCCGTTGCTGCAAGGTCTCGCAGCCCCCGTCAGCGATCTTTCCCGCGGATGTTCGTCAGACGACATCTACAACACCATCATCCTGACTGCCAACCAGTCAATCAAATAATCTGTCAGGCGAATAAAATTTTTGAACAAAAATATCTATGAAAATCTTAGTTCTGAATTGCGGCAGCAGTTCCGTGAAATACAAGCTGATCGACACCGAAAATGACACTGTTATGGCCGAAGGCGGTGTTGAAAAAATAGGCCTTCCCGACGGTTTTCTTAAATATAAACTTTCCGACGGTTCGAAAGCAATCCGCGAACTCGGTCTTGTCGACCACAAAGGGGCTGTCAAGGCTGTGCTCGACATCCTCACCGACCCTGAGGTTGGCTGTATCAGAAGCTATTCTGAAATCGGAGCCGTCGGTCACCGCGTGGTACACGGCGGAGAGAAATTCTCCAAGAGTGTGCTGCTGACCGATGAAGTTCTGCAACAGATTAAAGACTGCTACGACCTGGCGCCTCTTCACAATCCCGCCAATGTCACAGGAATCGAGGCTGTGGAAGAGATTCTCCCGGGCGTAAAACAAGTCGGCGTGTTCGACACTGCATTCCACCAGACAATGCCCGCGAAATCTTTCATGTATGCGCTCCCTTATAAGTATTACAAAGAGGATGGAGTACGCCGCTATGGCTTCCATGGCACGAGCCATCGTTACGTGTCGCAGCGCGTATGCGAAATTCTCGGTGTAGACATCAACAAGGAGAAAATCATCACTTGCCACGTGGGCAACGGCGGCTCTATCACAGCCGTGCTCTACGGTAAAAGCGTCGACACATCCATGGGTCTTACTCCTGTCGAAGGCCTCATGATGGGAACCCGTGTCGGCGATGTTGATCCCGGTGCGCTCACCTATCTGATGAAAAAGCATAATCTGTCGGCCGACGAACTTCAGAAAATAATCAACAAGGAGAGCGGTGTGCTCGGTGTCACGGAACTGTCGTCCGACATGCGCGAGATTGAAGCCGCCGACAAAGCCGGCGACCCTCGCGCCCACCTCGCCCTGGAGATGTACGAACAGAGAATCACCAAATACATCGGCGCATATGCAGCAGAAATGGGAGGTGTCGACATCATCGTGTTCACTGGTGGAGTAGGGGAGAATCAGACCGGTCTCCGTGGCAATGTCTGCCGTCCTCTCGGTTTTATGGGCGTCGAACTTGACGAACAACTCAACCTGACTACCCGCGGCACCGAAACCGTCATCTCCGCTCCCTCTTCAAAAGTCAAAGTCGTGGTAGTACCCACCGACGAAGAGATGATGATTGCACGTGACACCCGCGACATTGTAAGTAAACTAAAATAACTTGCCGCACTCTCTAATGCTCGACTTTATCACCTGGAACGTTGACCCCGTGCTCTTCCACCTCGGTCCATTCACCGTGAGGTGGTACGGCATAATGTTTGTAATCGGATTCATCCTTGGCTACAACATCGTAGCCAGGATGTTCCGCCATGAAGGAGCACCGGAAAAATGGCTCGGCACTCTGTTGGTTTACTGCATAGTGGCCACTATTATCGGCGCACGTCTCGGGCATGTGTTTTTCTATGCCTGGGACTATTATTCCCAACATCCCATTGAAATCCTCTACACATGGGAAGGAGGTCTTGCAAGCCATGGAGGCACTATAGGTCTTATCATAGCCGTAATCCTGTTCTCGATCTTTACAACCCGACGTACACCTTTCTGGACTTATGACCGACTGGTGATAGCTATCGCTCTCGTCGGTGCTCTCATACGCATCGGAAATCTCATGAATCATGAGATTTACGGACATCCTACCGACCTTCCCTGGGGTTTCCGCTTCATCACCAATCTCGGACCATGGATGGCCGGAGTGCAGGAGCCTCTCTACTCGCTGCCATCTCATCCTACTCAGATCTACGAAGCGCTCTGCTACATCGGCCTATTCGTTCTGCTCATGTGGATGTACTGGAAGAAAAATGCCGGCGAACGTCCCGGACTAATCTTCGGCATTTTCTTTATAATTCTCTTTGGCACCCGCTTCCTGATAGAATTCATCAAAAATCCGCAGGAAGATTTTGAAATAGGCATGACGTTCAACATGGGTCAGTTGCTCTCGATTCCGTTTATCCTTATGGGATGTGCATTCGTGGTATACGCACTGATGCATAAACCAATGAAAATCAATTATCCCGATAAATTTGCAGAGGAGATCAAACAGGATAAACATCATCCCGTCTCAGGCAAGAAATAGATTTAGATCTCACATTAAGTTAAACAATGTTAAACCATTACGGCATTCCTCTCAAAATTGAGAAGAATGCCGTAACTTTGCATTGAGAATGCACTTCGAGAGAGAAGCAGACATTTTCCGACTCGACCACTGAGCCACAAAACACGGGGATGACCGGTTTTGACAGCGTGTAGAGGTGGTGAGTAAGCATGCAGAGTAGCGGTGCCCACACTCTATAATCAGAGACACCACAATTTTAAATGGCGAAAACAACTACGCTCTCGCTGCTTAATCGAAGCACAGTAAATTAAGCTCAATCCGCGCCACAGTGGCGCAGACGAGACATCGCCCGATTGTCCTCTTCCCGAGACTAATCGAAACGGCGGTGCAGCTAAATCGGGAATAGGAGACCAAGAGTTCCGCGAGGTCTCCGAGATTTCAGGAACTAAGCGTGCGGTTGGTAGTCCTTGGCCTGCCACACGATGAAAACCAAACATCGACTAAGCATGTAGAAAGCTCATTAGTTCCACGTTTGGACGAGGGTTCAAGTCCCTCCATCTCCACTATGTACTTCCGAACTAAATCGGAAAATTCGAGACAAACCTCGGACTATCAGATAGTTCCGAGGTTTTTTCGTGTCTCATCCTATCGGATTCAGGACTGATATAAGACCTAAAAAGGACCTTCTCGGACGGCTATTTGTCACTAAATCGTTTCAAGTTTTCTTGTGACGAAAATTGTGACAAAAATGTGACCGAAAGCGATGCAACTAATTGGCGTTCAAATATATCCAAAGACCTAACTCAGACGCAAGTCGGAAAATCGGCGACATTTTAACCTGCTAACCCCGATGTGTTAAAACGGCTGTCCGACACGATGTCTGACAATGCAATCTAATTCTGTGATTTTTGCGGTGAAAAGCATCGTCCGATGTAAGTCGCCTATGTTAAAAATCGCGTAAGTCGCTTATATGACGTGAGTTTGACTTTCAAGCGTCCAATCGAAAATAATGTCAAACTCGTTATCATTACATCCAACCGCATAACGCGGATAATGATGACACTAAATCCAAAGTGAAAATGAAAAAGAACACTTTCAAGATTCTTTTCCATATCCGTGGCAACTATAAGAATAAGGAGGGCAAGTGCCCGATAACTATTCGTATTGCCGTGAACGGAGAATACGAGAGAATCAACTCCACCGTAGCAGTGGAACCGGAACTATGGGATGTCAAGGCAATGAAGGCTATCGGACGCTCTGCAAAAATCCTTGAAATCAACAAGCGCCTCAAAGACATGAGGGTCGTTCTCAAAGAACACTACTACGACATCCTCAACCGACATGGCTACGTTACAGCCGAAATGGTGAAGAACGCCTTTACAGGTTTCACCGCCAAAGAGGAATCACTGGTGCCTCTCTACCTTCAGCACCTTGAAGATACCAAGAAGCTCATAGGTATCAGCAAGGCAAATCCCACCTATCAGAAATACGAGCGGATGTACCGCCGCGTGGTGGAGTTCATGAAGAAGAAATACAATATCACCGATATTCCCCTTCGTGAAATCAAGTACCAGTTCATCGTGGATCTTGAGTTCTTCCTGCGCACGGAATACGGTTACAGCCAGAATACCACCTACAAGTGCATGAAGTTCTTCAAGCAGGTCATCAACAAAGCCATCCGCGCCGGACTGATTTTCGTTGACCCCTTCAACGGTTATAAAATCTCCGTGCAGCGCGTTGACCGTGGCTTCCTGACGGAAGACGACCTGAAAAAGATGATGGAAAAGGAGTTTGCCTCCAAGCGTCTGGAACAGGTACGCGACATCTTCATCTTCGCCTGCTTCACCGGGCTGGCATACATCGACCTCGCCAATCTCCGTGTAGATAACATCCAGAAGATGTTCGACGGTCATCTGTGGATAGTGACCCACCGTCAGAAGACCGACACGAAGGTGACGGTGCCGCTACTCCCTCCGGCTCTCAAGATACTGAAAAGGTACGAGGGCAAGTATCTGGACGGTCAGCTCATGCCGATAATCACAAACCAGAAACTGAACTGCTATCTAAAGGAGATTGCCGACATCTGTGGCATCGAGAAGAACCTCACATTTCATCTGGCACGTCATACTTTCGCTACTACGATGACGCTCGGAAAGGGTGTGCCGATTGAGTCGGTGAGCAAGATGCTCGGCCACACAAACATCCAGACGACACAGATTTACGCCCGTATCACAAACGAGAAAATCAGTCACGACATGGAAAATCTCGCAAAAAATCTCGGCAGTCTCGATTTCAGTTGATATACAGCTAACCCGTTGACGGAGCGTCGGCTATATATCAATGGCCGGCGCTTTGTCTTTTCCACTCCAAAAATTATTTTCGGGAACGTTCCCGTAAGGTTCCCAAGTGACCTTCCGGCGTCTGTGTACCTTTGCCAGCGTAACACTAAATCCGAAAAAGAATGGAACAACAGATTACACTGGAAATGCTCTATCAGCGCACGGTCACTCTCGAAGAAACCCTGACGCTGATACTCGCCCTCCTGACCAAAGAGGACAGGAAGAAGAAAGAGGCGAAGGAGGAAAAGGATGAATTATCCTCAATCCCGCCAATCCCCAACGCTATGGCAGCCCGTCTGCTGCACATGTCAACCCGCCAGCTTCAGAGGATGCGCCGACGCTACCAGCTCACATGGATAGAGCGTGGCCGGGAGGTGTTCTATCATCTTCCGCCCCTGCTGAAAGCCATCCGGCGCCTCAATCTCAAATGGAGCGAGGCCGTGCTGGAGGACATAAAGAGTAAGTACAGAAAAGTTCCCGCCCTATGATCAATTCGCATGAGTTCAAGACTCTCTGCCGGATGATAAAGGAACTGGAAACAAAGCTCGACTCACGGCTGGAGGGATTCGGGAGAAAGTTCATAGGTCTCCTTCAAGGCTTCTCCATACTTGACCCCGACAAGCAGACAATGACTACCCGTGAGGTCTGTGAACAGTACGGAGTGTCGGAGCGGAAACTCTACGACATGAGGAAGAACGGCGAGATAGCCTATACCCGGCAGGGCAAAGGGAAAAACAGCAAGATCATTTACCGCATCGCGGATGTGGTTGAAGCCTTCGCCGGTCGGTAATAAAAACAGCACACACTTTCACACACAATAATTATCGCGCCGCCTATGGCGCCAGTATCTAACCCCAAAACACCTTTTTAATTTATGGCAAAAGACCTGAATCAAGAAGAAGTGCTTATCGCCCGCAACAACGACACCGGGCATGTAGGCGCAGTGACCGGACTCAATGAGGACGGCACACCAAAGATGACCGATGTAAAATCGGCGAAACTCTCTGACCTCGTAAAATTCTCCAAAGGCCAGAACCCACTCGAAGCCTTCATGTCGAACTTCGTGCGCCAGTGCAAGAACCCCTCGACATTCGGATTCTTCCGCGTTCCCGCTGACCGCTATGACACGGTGGGCACCGTAATCGGCGACCTCGCAAAAGACCCCGTGGCAAATGCCGAAATGCTCAAAAACAATGTAGTTGGAAAAGTCGGTTCTGAATGTATTTGTCCTCGAAGGTGTCTTTATCCGTGTGTACGATATTCATATCACCACAGATTATAATTGGTGATTTCCCCGACAGTTCAACTATGAGTTTACGAAATTGCTCGTCCCAAACCTTCCGATATTCTTCTGCGCCTTCAAGTTGAGGATTGGCAAAAGGCACATAAGTATTGGCAAGGATAAAATGTCCACAATCATACACTTGAAGGTGTCCTTCAGTACTTAATCGTGGAGTCAATATGCGTTTGGGCATGGAGTCAAGTTGCAGAATCGGGTCGATGCCGTCTTTAGTCCTTGCATATAGCATGACACCGCTCATCGAGCCATAATCATCAAACGTAAACAGCCCATGATACCCCGGATTCGTAAATTTATCGAGATATGACTTGTTCCGGACTTTCTGTAAACAGATATAATCAGGATTATATGTTTCGGCAAGTTGTTTCAGTTCGTCATAACGCCTGCCGATGCTGTTGATATTCCAGCTTATAATGGTTGTCTTATCTGACATAATTATTAAAGGCTAATTATTGGAAATCAAGCGATACAGGTTGTTGAACTGGCGCAACATTCCATCCGTATAGTACCAGGACTCATCAACATTCGACCGGTAAGCCTGACCAATCACCACGTTCAAAAACATCTCTGCTACGACTATTGGGATGGCATTGTCTTTAATTTCTCCCGAACTGATTGCGTTCCTGATGACCTGCTCTAATACCGCCAGTTGACACCGATTCTGTTCGGCGCATTTATTTCTGAAATCCGGTATGCTTCGCAGAGCGTCAGTTTCAAGATTGAGGTAAGTCCCGGCAACATTGCGCACACCGTTGTTCATTAAAGAAACACACTCATCTTCGAGCATCGTAATATACTTTAATATGAAATCTTTGAGGCTATTACGAAACTCATTAGGAACAGAAGATGGCATGACTCTCTCAAAGAGATATTTGTTGACTGTGGCCTCAAAGAATCCGAGTTTCGATTTATAATGATAGGCAATGGCTCCTCGTGTCAGATTCAGCTCAGCTTCAATCTCCGAAACTGAGGTTGCATCGTAACCATTTGTGCCGAACAGTTTGATGCCGGTCAACAATAAATGTCTCTTTGACTGCTCTGTCTTCTCCTTATGTTTCATACCGTCGAGAAATTGGCATTATGTATGGTCTTAAACATGATAGTTGTAATGGACTATCATAGTATTAACGTCTAAAGGGACATATCCATTATGCCTGTAATTTATTTATTTCGATAATTGGAGCGATTATTTTTCTCCAGTCGTCACCCGATGCCCATCCTCTTCCCACCCCATGATTCCACCTTTGAGATTGACAACTTTATATCCGAGTTTAGTCAGTATCTCGGCTGCATCCATAGAGCGTCTGCCACTGCGACAGTAGACAAGTATGGTGAAATCCTTCGACAGTTCTTTATCGACTATTTGTTGGAAATCATCTGATTGAACGTTGATGTTCAACGCCCCGTCTATATGCCCTTCGGCATACTCCTGCGGGGTACGGACATCAACCAATTGTACGGAGTCTGCCTTATTTTTTGTAGCAAAATCAGACGCGGAAACTGAAACGATATTATCGTTGCCGTTGCAACCTGATATTTGTATGGCACTCGTTGTCATTAGAATCAAGAATATGGAGTATCTGATAATCCTTAAAAACCTCTTCATTTTATTGCTCTTTTGGTTTTGTGAAGCAAGATATATTCGGCTTGTGCCGAGCCGATCAGTCTCACCCCAGAGTTATACTGAACATCTATTGTGGATATGTGGGGAAGAATCCGTCGCAAGGCATCCTCCGTCCGCATGTCATCGCACGCCATTTCTGTCATGGCTCCGTCACCGAGTTTGATGGAATCTCCCTTTACGGTGTATGATCCGCTGATGGAGTTGCAGTTTGTTATGATGAAATATGTGCTGTCTTCAAAGACGATATACGGCTTCATGCTCGATGAAGTCTCATCGGGACGCACATAGTCGGAGTCGCTGAAAACGATATTCTCTATATACCATTGTCCGCGAATGTCGGCGTTAGCGACTTCGGTCTTAGCATTGTTATCAAGCTTATCTGCCTTTGCTTCTTTGTTGCCCGTGCATCCAGTTGCCGTTGCCACCAATAATGCGACGCCAGCAATGAACGATATATTGTTTGTCTTCATAAAAATCTACTCTTAAAATGTTTTCTTGTAAGATTGTTCTTGAATCATATACACAGAACACCTCTTTCTCTTGTCAGTTCAATCCCAGTCGTTAAGAGATTCTATATATCGGTCAACATCAAGAATCGCAACATATTTACTGCGTTTCTCCTGACATTCGGGGCAATTGCAGGTATTTGATTGAATAGGGATTGTTTCTGTAGTTGATTGTTTTTGTCCGTTTTCTTCTTCCATAATCATTTTGCGACTTCCTCTTTGAATGAGTTGGCGGGTTTGAACGCCGGAATATTGTGAACCGGGATTACGATGGTGGTATTCTTGCTGATATTGCGGGCTGTCTTCTCGGCACGGGTCTTTACGATGAATGAGCCGAATCCACGGAGATACACGTTCTCGCCGTGTGCGAGACTGTCCTTGACCACCGTCATAAACTGTTCAACCGCCGAGAGAACAGCAGCTTTGTCAATGCCGGTCGTTCTTGCTATCTCGTTAACTATATCTGCTTTAGTCATATTGTCTGTATTATATTGGATTTGATTAGTTTTTCAAATGCAAATTTACTAAAAATCGGGCGAATAAGCGTAAGAAAGCCTGCCCAAAATGAGCAGGCTGGAAACAGGATTGAAGTCTTCACAGATGCCATATCCTGCTGCGATAGTTTCTCAGTTCCTCCTCAGGGAACTCTGCAATCGCTTTGTCAAATTCACGGAGTATCGCGGCTTTGTCGTCTGGCAATGCTCCGGTGATTGGAACGGTATTGGAAATATGATGACCGAGCAGGTTGACGCGAATATTCAGTCTGTCAATCAATGTCCGCATCTCCATCAGTCGCTCAATTTCCGGTTCCTCAATGTATGTGCCGTCCTGTACTTCCAGATACAGCTGCGATTCCGGAAAGATTGTCAGAGACACTATGTTGATGATGCAGGGATGAAGTTTGTTGAGAACATCGGCAGTCGCTATCGCACTGGCTTCGCCATTTCCCTTGCCTCCGAGTCCGTTGAGATAGAACACGTTGTAACGGATTCCGGCCTCGTCGAGTTTTGTCAGTTGTTCGAGAATGTCGGAGGCATGGTATCCTTTGTTCATATGCTCCAGAGTCGGGTCGTGGGCTGTCTCGATGCCGATGTTTATGCTGTCGAGTTTCAGATGGTGGAGATTCTTCAGCTCCTCAACCGTCTTGGGTGTTATGTCCGTAACACGGGCGAACATCCCGAAAGAAACCATGTGTGGAAGATATTTTCTCAGCAGCAAAGCGACATCCATGAGTTTGTTGTAACTAAGCGCGAAAGGATTTGCTCCGGTGAGATAGACACGCCGTGCGCGTGGTTGCCACTGGCGAATGACTTTAAGGTCTTCCTCTACCTCCGAAAGAGGTGACATTCGGAAGGGTGTGCCGTGGTAAAGACTGCAAAACTTGCATTTGTGCCATGTGCAGCCGGAGGTTAGTTGCAGGAGTTGGGAGGTAGCCTCGTATGGCGGTCGCCACACCTGTCCGGTGAAATGTAGCTCAGGATATAGCATATCTCGATATTTTTTGTTAATTTTGTAACGCAAAATTAGGTGATTATCAGAGCGGAAGCAATAACTTACCAAGAGGTTTGACCCTTACCTAAAAGTTTGTTTTACTCGTTATCAACCTTTTTGGCGTAACCTGATATGGCAAAAAAATTAGACTACGAATATTGTAAAGCTGCCCCGATGCTCGAATGGCTCGGCAACAAGTGGGCGCTGGTGGTTCTCGTGAAGATTTCCGAGAACGAGCCGGTGCGCTTCAACGAGCTTTACCGCAACATCCCGTCAGTATCAGAGAAAGTGCTGTCGCAGGTGCTCCGCCAACTGACCACCGACGGCATAATCCGCCGCGAACTGTTCCCCGACGTGCCGCCCCGCACGGAATATTCCGTCACTGACTTCGGCAGAACCCTTTTGCCACACGTCGAAGCCCTCATCAACTGGGGCCGCGACAACTTCGACACCATAATGACAAACCGCCAAAAACAGAAATGAACTATGAGCAACGAAATTCTTTATATTCTGCTGCCCGACTTCGCGGCGCATGAGGTAGTGTATCTCGCGCAGGCAATCGCCTCCGATGAGTATGCGCTGAAAGAATATCCCAAATATGTCAACAAGATTGTAGCGCCGACACTGGATCCGATTAAATCTATCGGCGGTTTCCGAACATTGCCGGACTATTCGTTTGACACGATGCCCGACGATTATGCTGCGCTGGTGCTGATTGGTGGCTTCGGCTGGAGCACGCCCGTCGCTGACAAAGTCGTGCCGATAGTCCGAAAAGCCATTGAAGAAGGCAAAACAGTCGGTGCTATCTGTAACGCAGCTTCGTGGATGGCGAAACATGGTTTTCTCAATGCCGTGAAACATACCGGCAACGGATTGGAACAACTTAAAATTTGGGGTGGTGAGATCTATACGAATCCCGAAGGGTACATCCACACGCAAGCCGTAAGCGACAACCGCATCGTGACTGCAAACGGTTCGGCCACGCTTGAATTTGCAAAGGAGTTGCTTCTGTTGCTTGAAAACGACACGCCAGAGCGTATAGAAATGTACTATCAATTCAACAAGCAGGGCTTCTGCTCATTATTTCAATAGGATGTCTCTTATGATGAACCCGTCAGAATTCATAGCAGAATATCGGGAGTGTTTCGGAGCATCTGTGCCGTTGCCTCTCGCTGTGGTATATGCCGATAAGCCTCTCAGTGAGCCTCGGAATATCGCGGGCTGTATGTTCAAGCAATTTCACAGGGCATATAAAGGGGAAACAGTAACTTTCGACGCCGAGAGTCTCACATGCGGAGGCGGCAAGCTGTACACAGGTCTCGGGCCGGTACAGGAGCGTATATATGACTTCGTCTCAAAAGTGGAAAAATACAAACAGTCGCCGGAACTGGTTCGAGGTTATATAACGGCACTGAACCCACGTCTGTCCGAAAAGCCATATCTGAATATTGTGCCGGTCGGCAATCTTGACAATTTCGATGAAATAGAGGGTCTAATATTCTTTGTGACGCCCGACGTGCTTTCCGGTCTTTTCGCTTGGGCCAACTATGACAGCTCGGATCTTAATGCCGTGATGTCTCCGTGGGGTTCAGGCTGTGCGTCGGCAATAACGACGATGGTCAACGAAAACCGCGCAGGCGGCAAACATTGTTTTATCGGTATGCTTGATGTCTCAGCACGTCAATTCTTCCACCATGACATTCTCAGTTTCTCAATTCCCCGGAGCCGATTCGTGGAGATGTGCGACACGATGCGGCAATGCTGCATCTCCGGCAGCCCCGCATGGCTCAAAGTGAAGAAAAGAATAAACAACACATAGGTATGAAACATAAAGTGAAAATCACTGTGCTTGACACCAAGCTCTATCCCGAATATCAGCAGCAATACTGCGTGAATCCTTGCTCCGGCAAATGCCCTGTATACAACAAGGGCGATGAGTTCATATTCTATCGTGATGACGTCCGGGATGACTTCTGGCACTGTGGACTCGACACGCTCGTGAAAACCGACGGCAATCCTGATGAGGTGGCAGGTGGTCCGAAAAAGCCATTCTGCTCCGAGGCGTGGGATGCTATCTCCAGATACATCTACGCCGGATTGCAGGGCGGCTCCATCATGAAAGGCTGGATGCGCGATGGAAACACCATGATCACATGCTGCAACGACGGGACGCGCCCTGTAATCTTCAAAATTGAGCGTATCGATTATGAATGAAGCATGATAGAAACTGACAGACTTATCCTGCGACCTTGGCGAGAGGACGATGCCGAGGCTCTTTATAAATACGCTTCTGACCCTGCAATCGGTTTGGTTGCAGGTTGGCCGCCGCATACTTCCGTGGAAAACAGCCTTGAAATTATCCGGACTGTGTTTTCCGCGCCGGAAACTTATGCCGTTGTATTGAAAGAGACTGATGAGCCTGTGGGTTGTTGTGGTATAATGTTCTCCAACAGTTTACATGCCGCTGAAATGCAAACAAATGAGGCAGAGATTGGCTATTGGATTGGCAAGCCATATTGGGGACAAGGATTGATACCGGAAGCTGTTAAGGCGCTGCTATCAAGATGTTTCAATGATTTTGGACTCAATGCGGTTTGGTGCGGATACTATAAAGGAAATGACAAATCCAAACGTGTCTGCGAGAAATCTGGATTCAAATATCATCATACCAATCATGATATTGTTTCGCCCCTTGGCGACATACGCACCGAACATTTCTACACAATGACTAAAGATTCCCATAACAAGAATAAATGACACCTTGCAACATCCTTGACATAACCCGCCGTGCCGACTTCCGCGAATGGTTAGTGGCCAACAGTTCGACCGAAAAGGAGTGCTGGGTTGCGGTGAAACGTGGCAAGACACCGCCAGACGGTGCCTTGTGGTATCTCGATGCCGTGGAGGAGGTTCTATGTTTCGGTTGGATTGATTCGACAGTCAAGAATGTCGATGGCGTTACGCTCCAGCGTTTCGGTCCGCGAACCAAAAGCGGTCGATGGACTGAACTGAACAAGGAGCGATGCCGAAGGCTTGAACGCCTCGGGATGATGACTGATGCAGGGCGAGCTGCGTGTCCTGATCTCGACGCTAAGTTTATTATTATGCCGGAAATCGTCGCCGCGTTCAAAACTCGCCCGGTGGCCTGGCAAAATTTCCAAAAATTTCCATCGCTATATCAAAGAGTAAGGATTGACAATATCCAGAGAGTCGCCTCGAAGTCGGAACTGTTCAAAAGCCGCCTGTCGAAACTCATTGAGGCAAGCGCACTGGGCGAGATGATAGGCGACTGGCACGATTGCGGCAGATTGCTTGATTATTGAGAACTATGAGAATCTATCAACCGAGGGAGGAAGTGCGTTTGTATGTGCGCTATTATTGGGTGTTGGAAAGCGATGAGCCTTTCAGCGTCCTGACATTTCCTATCGGTTGTCCGCAAATGATTTTTCATCGGCGCACGCCTCTATTCATCCCCGAATTATCAGCCCGGCAGGATAAATTTACAATCAGCGGGCAGGTGAATTTCCCGGCACACATAGCCTCTTGCGGCGATACGGAAATGGTTGTCGCTGTTTTCTATCCCCATACCATCGGAATATTCATAGACACACCGCCATCAGCTTTCTACAATCAGGAGATTTCCGGCTACGATATTGGGAACAAGCAACTGAATCTGCTTGCCGACCGGATTTTTGATTGTGCGGATTCCGAAAAGGCTATATCGCTGATAGAACAATGGCTGACTGCTCGGATCATCCCATCGCTGAACATCAAAAGAATCGGAACTTCGCTCTCCGCGTTGCTCCGTTCGCCGTCAATTTCGGTTGAGAACCTCGCCGGAATCGCCTGTCTGAGCAAGAAACAATACGGTCGCCTGTTCCTCGAATATGTCGGCATGAACCCGAAAGAATATGGGCGCATAGCCCGGTTCCAGCGGGCATTGAGAATGTTGCAGCTCGGTTCACGCGATTATGTCGGCATCGCATACTCCAGCGGATACTCCGACCAGTCGCATTTCATCCGCGACTTTCGCCAGTTCAGCGGCATGACTCCCAAACAACTGACTGAATACCAAGCACCGTACTCCGATTTATATACCTTTCCAGTATAAATGTCTCTTTTCTTCTATTGAGGCTGATAAGCGCGATGTAATTTTGCATCAAAAAACTATGATGCAAGAAGTAAATCTCGTGGAAACAACCCGCGCCTACGCTTTCGAGGCGTGGATGAAGGCCCCGATGCCGATGGTGACGCTGTTCAAGACGCTCGACGTGACCCGCCTATGCCGCATAAGCCGCCGGCGTGGGCTGAAATTCAATATGCTGATGTGCTGGTGCATAGGCCGTGCCGCCTCGCAAGTCAAGGAGTTTTATATGCTCCCGGTCGGTGGTAAATTGATGCAATATGACTCTATAGCCGTAAACACTATCGTTCTAAATCGGGCAGGCGAGGTCAGTTCATGCGACATATCCTATACCGACGACCTCGCCGTTTTCAACGTCGACTATCTTCGCCTGACCAATAAGGTGGCAGAGACCTGCGAAAACAATGACATCGCTGACAGCATGGTTATCGGCACGTCGGCATTGGCGCAATACGATATCGACGGAGCTGTCGGGATGTATAGCGGCATCTTCAATAATCCGTTTTTGATTTGGGGCCGGTATCGCAAAGGCTTCTTCAAAACCCGGCTCACCGTATCATTCCAGTTCCATCATACCCAAATGGACGGTGCCCATGCCGCCGGGTTCCTTGTCAAGTTACAGGATGTAATCAACTCCTTATAACTGCGTAATCCAGAATGCCGCCTGAGGCTGCCGAGATGATAATTCAGAGACATTATCGCTTGGCGATGGCATCAAAGTTCTCAAGTGCCCAACCTATGAGATTGCCGAGAACAGGGATTAGGCTTTTTCCGAGATCTGTCAAGGAGTATTCTACTCGTGGCGGAATCTCAGCATAAAGTTTACGAGAGATTAGACCATCGGCTTCGAGACCCTTGAGTGTCTCAGTCAAAACCTTAGGAGAAATGTCGGGAATAGCCTTGCCGATTTCATTGAAACGGGTAGCCTCATTCTCGGCAAGTATGCAAAGGACGAGCATAGCCCACTTGCCGGAGAACCGGGATATGATGTTTCGCACGGGACATGTTGAGATGCTCGTATATTTTTTCAGATTTTCTTTCAACGGTAAAGCGTTCATTTTCAAAAATAGTTACTTCAAGGTAAGTATATTACATTTGCGTAACGTCTTGCACAGCTCAAAACTAGCGATTAACTTTGCACTATCAAAACGAAAGTGGCTTACCGCTGCAAAGTTAATCATAAAATTCTAAATCAAGAAATATGAGCGAAATCAAGACTCTCAACTCGGGTAAAAAATTTGCCCACGCCTCGGTCGGCTCACTACACGGCTTCGAGGGAAAACAGTTTGTTAAGGACGCTATCGGCGCCACATCGTGCGAAATCTCATTTGGCTCTCTTCCCGCCGGGACTGCCGTTCCCTTCTTCCATTCCCACAAGATGAACGAGGAAAACTACATCATACTCTCCGGAGCCGGAAAGTTTCAGGTTGACGACGAAGTATTTGATATTTCCGAAGGCTCCGTCATTCGCGTTTCCACCAACTGCGACCGCAACCTCAAATGCACCTCGGCAGAACCGATGACCTACATCTGCATCCAGGCCAAAGCCGACAGTCTCGGCGTCTATACCATGACAGATGCCGAAATCACCGAGTGTGAAAACCTACTCTGAAACACATAAGTGACAAAGGATTGCGGCTTGGCACACTGCTCAAAATGCCGCCTGTGGCGGCCGAAATTTTGGGCAAAAATGAAGGCGATGGAGCATCACGCTTCACCGACTTCTTCGCTGATATGGCATTGGCTCGGTCAAGCCTCGCCGAGCTAAAGGTTGGTTACTTGTTTCGTTTGGCGAGCCACTCGTCTCGTTTGAGACGGCACTCTTGGAGGGTCGGATCGACTACCGAAAAGAGGTCTCCTTCGGCTGTTCTGTAATCGTACATTACCCTTGATACCTTGCGCCCTCTGTGGGCGGAGTAGAAGGTCTCGTATTGTTCCTGTCCTGCTTGGGTGGTCGATATTCCGGTTTGAGTCATACGTGTCATAGTCTTTGGTTTTGTAACCACCGCCGGGGCTGGCGGTGGTCGGGTTTAACTTATGCTCTCTTGCGCTCGGCAATCATCTTCTTGTTGGCGTTGATGATGCCCGCTATCTGCTCGGTGTATTTGCAGATGCCGTTTGCGAAGGCTCGGCACTGGATGATGTGGCAGTCATCAAGCGAGATTTCGATGGTTGCTATCTGTTTATTGCCGATGTAGGCGGTAAGAGTCAGCGTATCCTCTTTGAGAAAATATTTTGCTGAACCGCAACAGATAGATTGTTTCTGACCGATTTCATAGTAATCGTCGATGGTGTCGATTGAGTGAATTTCAATCTCTCCGTCAGTCATAGCCAAGCCGAAATATCGGGATTTCAGTTCCTCGAAACGTGCCTTGTCCTTGACGGCTTGCTGACGCTCTTTCTCACGCTGTTCATTTTGGCGCAGTCGGTTGACCTTCTCGGTATATTCATCGTGAGCCTCTTTGAGATTGGAGGGGCAGATATACTTCGGGGATTGGATGTCCTTGCCACAACGTTCCAACATCTTGATGTAGTCCATCCACATCTGTGAGTCCGTCACCTTGTAGCCGTTGCGGTTGGCTACCTTGATGGTGTTCCAATAGGTGTCGATGTCCGCCTTGTAGGTCGGTCTTGCGCATAGGTATCGGAGCAACTCTATTTCGTTGGCTTTCATCAGCGTCTCGGCTTTTGGATTGGATAGTAACTCTTGGAACATCGTCACGGGGCGGATATGGTGGCAACTGCCCTTGAAGCCGTTGCGCTTGATGGTGTCAGTCACCTTGATGCGGGGATAGACCCATTCATCTGATATGCGCTGGAAGGCGTCATTATCTCGTCTGATTTCCAATGGAGAACCAAAGGCGAAACAGTCTATGTAATGTCCCAATGTCCTCTGCAAACCTACAACGACAGTCTTACCCTTTGGGTCAATCCAATAACTGCCGATTTCAAGATAGGCAGGATTAGCCTTCATTCCTTTGCGCATTTCCACTATCATCAGGAACATTCTCACTACCTGATAACCCTCCATAGTTGTGATTACGTTGAAATAGGACTTGTCACGGATTACACGCTCCTTGGTGTCCTTGATTTCAATGCGAGTGCCACATTCGGGGCAGAGGCACATTCCGTTCCTTGTTTCCAACCACTCGTGACCGCATTTCATACAGGTACACATTCCGGATTTCAGCCGATAGCCGTAATGGTTGATGGTTGAGTTGAGTGCCCAATTCCTTTGGGAAGTGGTGAGCGGGCGAAGTCGCCCGTTCAGTTCCACTATATGCTTTTCTTTGAGATTGCGAGGTTTCATAGTCCTTTGGTGTTTAGAGATTATCGAATAAGTTGGGAGCGGTGTCTATCTCTGCTCCGGCTTTTGGAGCGTTGGCGGTCGGCTTGTGTTGAGCCTTCGCTGCTGACTGCCGTCTGATTTCCCGGAGTTGCTCCTGCTTGTACTGCTCCATAGCCTGCTCCTTGAGTTGAGCCTTGTCCTCGTCTGTGAGCTGGTCTTTGGAGATTACCACCTTGCAGTTGATGGGCTTGCCGATTTCCTCTGCGGTGCAATCGCCATCCCAATAGTGCATAGCAAGCGAATACACCTCATCGTTGGTCAGAACCGCTACTCCTTGACGCTTGACTTCGTTGAGTATGTACTGACAGCACTCGGCTACTGATTTGGACGGCGAGGCATAGCGGATAGCAAACAGATTGTCGCTTGCTGCACGGCTGTCAAGATACTGACGGATAGCCTCGATAAAATTTTCAGATGATTTCATAGTCGTATGTCTTTAGAAAGTTAATATCCAATAGATTATCACAAGTGCGCTGATGATTGATATTACCCAGCCGATGCCTCGGAATATCGGTCGGAGGAAAGCCCACAAGGTCAGACCTATTATTGCTCCGATTATCCCAGCCAACCAAAGGATTGCTCTTTTTATTTGGTTGAACCTGAGGCTTGAAGCTTTGCCTTGACTATTTATGTGGCTGTTCGTTTTCATCGTTGCGACGTTTTTTTATTTGTATATCACCATCGGTTTTGCTTGCTTGACACCCAAAGGGCGTGTGGCGTGACACAGGGGATGTTAGGCCTTGGGATTAAAAATACTACCGACCGCAGGGAGCTGTGGAGATTTTTCATTCCAAAGCCAAAGGAATATCCCCGTCGCCACACGTTAATCATTGGCAAGCAAGTGAAATCGCTGGTTGATTGGACAATGAACAGGAGCCACGACTCTGGGACGGGGAAAACGGGCAGTCGCATAATCTACTATGAAAATAAAATTCTCAACTGGAAATAAATTTTTCACTGATTGACAGTAAAATGGTACAGAGCGACACGACCAGCGTAGTCTGTGGTTGTCAGACAACGCAGGAAGTATGACGGCCACAGTCTATGCCGAGTGGCGCAGTCTCAGGACGGCAAGTGGTTGAGCGGACGGTAATAATCCTTATCCGGCAACGGCGATAAAGAACACGGAGGAACGGCAAGAAGTCTCAGAGGTAAGGCAGCGTCCCCGATGCAGACCTCGGAGGCGTTGCCGGTTCTCGGTGTTCCGCCGTTGCCATTAGGCGCGGGGCGGTCGCAAGGTGTCAGTGGCTCGTCCACCGTCACGTTGCGATGGCATCACACCGCAAACACGGCAGTCCGCTCAACCTCTTGCCGCCCACCTTGACAGATTATCTAAACTTTTTATGCTCTTCATCGACCTATAATAAACACGGACACGAACAATACAACCTTTAAGTTGTATATATAAGAAAAAGTTCTTATCTTTGCAGAAAATAAAAAGACATGGAATTTGACCAAATTACAGACAATGGCAATTTATGGGCAGTAAGATACGACAACTGCCTTGATAACGTTCTTGACACCATTCTTGACCAATGGAATGATGTTGCGTGGCTACGCACATTTTTCAAGCAGAACATTGGCGACTTGGCTTCTTATTTCAAAATAACAGACGTGAATCAAGCCATATACGACACCATTGAGGACAGTGAAAGATTGCAGTGTCTTATAATGGATATTTCTCCGGATGCCAATCTCGATGAGATTTTCAGGCCTCTGGAGAATAGCCGTACCTCTGAAATGTTACTTGGAAAAGAGAAGGCTCGTCTGCGCAATACTCCTCGACATGCCTCTTGGCTGCGAATTTATGCAATCAAGATGGAGCCGGGTATATATGTGATAACCGGTGGGGCAATCAAACTAACTCGCACCATGCAGGAACGCGAACATACGTTGGTCGAACTCGCGCGCATGGAGAAAGTAAGGAGATTTATGATAGAGAACGAAATATCAGATATGGATTCGTTCACTGACTACCTTCGTGAACTGGATTAAAAAAGGAGGTCGATATGAAGACAAAAGAAGAAACGATAAGTAAGCTCAATGAGCACAGAAGCGAGACACCTTCAAAGTGGCGCGAGAATGCCGAATGGCGTATGGCTAATAAGTCTTGGTTGAGATACTCGCAGAGAATCGCGATGATTATGCTCGATAAGATGGAAGAACTCGGTCTGACACAAAAGTCGCTTGCACAACGTATGGGTTGTTCCCAGCAATACATATCTCGTGTCTTGAAAGGGACGGAAAATCTGTCAATAGAGACAATTGCCAAAATAGAAAGAGCACTCGAAATCGAGATACTTGAACCGGCTTTTGCACTTCGCTGATTATTTTAATATTCTGCATAAGAATGGTTAAAACGAGCCCTCTGACTTGACTATCAGCGAAAAAGTCTTAACTATGCGACAGCAGGGCATTCTGACCTGATTGAAATGGCAGCACAACAATGGACGCATCTCATCCCAAACGGCGTATCAAGCTCTCTTTCGCCGGGCGAAACGGGCGTGACCTCATAGATTACTCGACAGTGCTACAACCTAAATTTTATCCGCGATGAAAAGAAATAGCATCATAGGGGCTCGCCGGGCTATAGTTTCGCCCGAAGTCCGTAGGCGCGTTGACCTGACTTTGCTTATAGTGGACAGGATTCATAGTATATTGGAGGAAAAGGGGCTTAAACAAAAAGACCTCGCCAGTATGCTCGGCAAGAAAGAATCTGAAATCAGCAAGTGGATGAGAGGAACACACAACTTCACGATAGATACCATCACATCAATCGAAAATGCTCTGGGCACCCCGATTCTTCAGATAGCAACTGATTGAGATGTCCGTCCGACCTCTTGCCGGCCACGATATTAAATAAGGTTGTTTTAGAAAATACATTTGGAGCAGATTTATTTTAGTGCTAAATTTGCAATGATAAACCTTGCAAAATGGGAACAAAGATAAATCATATACGCCAACAGATACCTTTCGACGGTATAATGCTGACTTCGTGGTTCGAAAAGTCCGGAATCAGCAGAAGTGAAATTTCCGATTATACAAAGTCGGGATGGCTGCGTCGTATATCAACCGGGGTATATTGCTTTGTCGGAGATAATCCAACCCTATACGGCATACTCGCTTCTTACCAGTCGCAGAGCAATCTGACTTATCACATCGGGGCTTCATCAGCGTTGGAATTAAGAGGATACTCCCACTATGTTCCCATGGGCAAGCCCAAAGTCATTGTGTTTTCACCCATACGCCCACGACTGCCGAAATGGATAGGTGCGGTTGATCTTGACATGACGCTTGTCGAGGTATCAACGAAAGTATTCGGTGATATTGGCATAGAGCATATTGAATATGGAAATCTGATTCTGAATATATCGTCTCCGGAAAGAGCAATCATGGAATGCCTGGTGCTGACTCATTCCCACTATGATATGATGGATGTATATTATCTTATGGAGATGCTTACGACACTAAGACATGAATTGGTTCAGAGACTTTTGGAGAGATGTACCTCTGTGAAAGTAAAGCGGCTTTTCCTATATATGGCCGAGAAAACCCAATATGGGTGGTTCGACAATCTTGACCTCACAAAGATTTCTCTCGGCTCCGGCACGAGGAGTTTTTCAAAAGGTGGCGTAAAGAATGCCAAATACAATATCGTAATATCAAAAGAGCTTGACGATTTTTATTGACTCCAATATAGAGCCTGAACTTGAACTGAATATTCTTGACCCCATGTGCCGTTCTCTCTAAGCACTAACGTGCTATCTGATGCCGGAATGCCTTACTACTAAGCTGAATCTCAGACGAGATGCTGGCGAATATTTTCGGTTTTTGCGCGTAAAAACCGAACAAAATCATCTATTGCAGCCATTCCCATAAAAAATCTATCCGATCAAAATGTTCGGTTTTGTGTGCAGAAAACCGAACATTTTTATTACCTTTGCAGTTGAAATATAAAATGATATGGCATGACTGTAGCTCAACAGATAGAGAATAGGGTCAATCTAATTGGCGATGGGACTGTTTTCTCCATCGAAGACCTCGGACTTCCTGCTGAATGGTGGGAAAACATCCGGGTCAAATTGTCACGCATGGTCGGCAAAGGGCTGATTCAAAAACTTTCAAAAGGCAGGTTCTACAAACCCAAGAAGTCTGTTTTTGGAACGTTGAAGCCGAATTTGCAAGAGATTGTAAAGGATCTCATTTATGATAAAGACGGCAAACCTATAGGCTATCTTACCGGATATTCCATCTGGAATGATATGGGATTGACTACACAAGTAGCGAGTGTGATAATGTTAGGCACCAACAAGAGACATAATGCCACAAAAAGAGGCATATATTCGATTCGCTTCGTGCATCAGCCCAATGCAATAACCAAAGACAGTATCTATCTTTTACAGATTCTTGACACGATTAGGTTTATAAAGAGAATCCCGGATTCCGAGATTGTCCGTTCCATAACGGTGCTAAAATCATCTATCGGACAATTGCAGGAGGATGAAATTAAGAAAATCATCAGATTGTCGGATAAATACCAACCCCGTGTAAAAGCCATTCTCGGAGCAATTCTTGATGATTTGGGATATGGCAGTCACACCATGGTTCTTCGTACCGCGCTTAATCCCGGAACGAAATATAAAATAGGGCTGGGAAATGCCACTGAATTACTCAACAAAGAAAAATGGAATATTGAATGAAACTTCATGAAAACAAGCGGTCATTTCGAGAGGCAATAGAATTGACAGCGCAAGACCTTGAAATATATCCCGAATTTGTCGAGAAGGATTACTGGATATGCCGAATATTGCAGAATCTGTCGAGAAATCCTGCGGCGGAAAAGACGGTTTGGAAAGGCGGGACTTCGCTTTCAAAAGCATACGGCTTGATTGCACGGTTTTCATCAGATGTCGACTTCGCCATATTGGGCGAAGGCCTGAGCCAGAACCAACAGAAAAAGCTCGTGGCAAGGATAGGACATGAATCCACCGCAGGCATGGGGGAAGTTGAGAAGCCTGATACGGTCAAGAACAATCGCTTCCGTAAGACATATCATATTTACAGGTCAGTTTTAGATGGCATCAATAGAGGGATGTCCAATGTAATGAGCAATCAGGTGATTGTAGAAATCAACACCTACGGTAATCCATATCCATACGAGAGAAGGGAAATCAAACCCTTTATAACCGAAATGATGGAGCGCCGAGGTCTGAACGATATGATTGCCGACCTTGACATGATGCCATTCGAGTTGAATGTGCTTGACAAACGGCGTACTCTCTGTGAGAAAGTGGTATCACTTTTGAGATTCTCCTTTGAAGATGACCCGACCGCTGGCCTTATCTCTAAGATACGACATTTCTACGATCTGCATTTTCTCCTCGGTGATGAAGAATGTAGCGATTACGTTGCAGGAGATTTGAAACAGAATCTCGTGGAACTTATCGAACATGACAAGAGAGAATTTGACCGTCCTCCGAAATGGCGCGACGCTCCCATCCTGTCTTCGCCTCTGATTGCTAATTTCGATTCGACATGGAGCAAGATTGCCTCCGTATATCAATCGGAACTGTCGGTACTGTCATATCGGACAATTCCCGGACCGGATGAAATTGCAGATTCAATGAAAGGACTCATCAAAATTGTCGTTGATGCCGTTCGATAAAGGCTGTCATGAATGTTATCGAGATAGACTTAACAATCCTTAAAACGAACCTTCGGACTTGCGAAGATGCCTGAAATATTGTATATTTGCATTCGCAATCCAATCTTGCGACCACGGCGAGAGAGCCGTCGGAAAATGAATAGAATGATTCGTTACATACTCGTTACACAAGAAAAATGAGCGAGCGTAACTGATTGAAATAACTGCATTTGGAGTATAAGGTTCAAGTCCCACCAGCTCCACTATGTACTTCCGAACTAAATCGGAAAATTCGATACAAACCTCGGAATATCAAGTAGTTCCGAGGTTTTATTACGTCTAATCCTATCGGATTGAGGACTGATATAAGACTAAAATACGACCTTTCCAGACATAGTTCAGGCACTAACAAGGCACTAAGATTTCAAATATCGTTTTAGTGCCAAAATAGTGCCTAAAACACCTCTAATACACTTATTGCTGTAAAATTTAATCGAGAAATGCGCCGGTACATATGGTTTGCAAAAATAAGAAATTTAGTTGTTATTAGAGTTTGTTTTGAGTAAATTTTTTGGTTTCTTTCATGCGGAACGACTCGCCGGTCATGTTAATGAGCATGGCCTTGTGAGTGAGCCGGTCGACCATTGCGGCGACGAGAACTTTGTCGGCGATAATCTCGCCCCAACGGTTGAAAGCGAGGTTTGTGGTAATGATCAGGGACTTTTTCCCAGCTCTGAGAGAGAGGTGGTGGAAGAGAAGTTCGCCGGCGTTTTTGTCGCAGAAGACGTATCCGAACTCGTCGCATATCACCGGGCACTGACGCACCGGTGTGTGGAACCTGGGTTCCGAGCCTATCAGGGCCGCGAATGCCTCCATGTCACATACGCCGTCAGCATCTAGACAAACACGCTCATACTCCCATACGATCTTGTCGACCGTATGGCGGCTGATGTGCAACTCCTCTGCGATCTGGCGCTTAGACTGGCCCTTGATCCGGTAACGGTGAAGGACCTCGTTTCTTTCTACCATAGTTTTCATTTTGTGGGATCGATGTATTTTGATACATATATAACCTCGATTCCCCGGTTAAACTTTCCTATGGTGGCGCACTTCTCGGTTAGAATTCCTGGCGCACTTCTCGATTAAATTTTACAATATCATTACAACTTATCGATTGCTTTCTGCAGTTTGTCGAGAAAGCATGCCGCATGTGCACCGTCCATCTGGGTGTGGTGAAATTGGAATGATACAACAAGTCGGGTTCTTAAAATCCCTTTGCGGTATCGTCCACAAATCAGAAACGGATTGTTGAAGATGCCGCTATACATGCCTACTGCTCCGTCGATATCGTATTGCGCCAATGCCGATGTGCCGATAACCATACTGTCGGCGATGTCGTGGTTTTCACAGGTTGCGGACACCTGACGGGTAAGGCGCAGATAATCGGCGTTGAAAACAGCAAGATCGTCGGAATAGGGTATGTCACATGAACTGACCTCGCCTTCCCGATTGAGCACGATAGTGTTGACAGCTATCGAGTCATAGCGAATCAGTTTGTCGCCGACCGGAAGCATATAAAACTCTTTGACCTGAGAGGCGGCACGACCTATGCACCAGCACATGAGCATATTGAATTTCAGCCTACGACGGTGACTTATACGGCACAGCCGTGTCACGTCGAGGGTCTTGAACAGCGTCACCATCGGCATCGGCGCTTTCATCCACATCTCGAATGCATAGGCGCGGGTAGTTTCTTTAGGATTAACTTCTTCCATCATCTTTTTTTAATGTAAAAATAAAGAAAAGGGGCTGGAGCGTGTTCCTTAAAATTTCGATCTACTTTGGGAATTGTTCAGTCTGTTTCCAAGTTTGCTTGCGGATTCCATGATACGTCCGAGCCTGTTGTAGCCAATAATTCCGCACACTTTTTCTGTAAATCGCCCGAATTTCCTATAAAACAGATTAAACTCCAGGTAGGCTAATCGGTTAGAATTTGGCATACGTCGCCAAATGTTACGAAATGAATATATTTCCCGATAGACTTGCAGATACCCGTCGTAGAGTTGTTGCGGAGACATCGCCTTTGGCTGAAACACAACGTGGCTCGTGGTGTAATCGTTTTGATTTGAGTCGGTGATGCGTCCCGCACTTGACATCTCTGTATATTGCTGAGTGCCGGGATATGGAGTCAAGATGTGTGATGTGACAGTTTCAATTTTGTTCTTTACAATCCAGTCGATGGTTTGTCTGAAAGTTTCAGAAGTGTCTCCGTCAAGGCCGAAGACAAAACTTGCATTCAGCATAATGCCACGCTTGTGAAGTTCATTGCATAGGAACTCGTATTTGTTGATGTTGTTCTGAGGCTTTCGAGACAAATCAATTGACTTCTGGTTTATGCTCTCCAAGCCGATGAACAGCGCCGTGCAGCCCGAAGACTTCATCAGATCCAGCATGCCGGGAATATCCACGACATTGGCACTTACCGCAGCTTGCCACTTCAATCCCATCGGATGTATGGTTTTGAGAAACTCATGTGTCCATTGGGGATTGCCAATAAAATTGTCATCGATAAACATTATGTGCCTACGGTTGAGAAAACGTATCTCCCTTACAATATCATCAATCGGGCGGTTAACGTATGATTGACGTATGTTCTCACAACTGTTATAGCAGAAACTGCATTTGAAAGGGCAACCCCGACTGGTGGAGATTACGTTGACATATAGATACTTTCCTGAATCAATCAGATCATAGGCTGGGCCGGCAATTTGCGAGGGGAGTAATCTTAGTGATTTATATTCAGATTGCAAATTCCCTTTTTCGAGGTCGTGGAGAATATTAGGCCAGGAGCCTTCGGCAAAACCGATTGACAGGGCGTCGAATTTGCCTCTTGCCGATTCGGGGCATGATGTAATCTGAATACCTCCGGCCACAACAGGAACTCCTTTGGCTCTATAGCGTTGTGCAATCTGTTCCGCACGTAGGAGAGTATCGACAGTGACCGTGATTCCAATAATATCAGCTTGACATTCGAAATCTATTTCCTCGATGTTCTCATTGAAAAACGTAATATCATTGCCATCGCGCACCACTGTAGCTACGGTATACAGACCCAACGACGGCGCCATGCGTGTTTTAAGCGTTGTGTCCATAGGGCGCATCTGCATTTTGGGTTGTATTAAAGTAATTTTCATGATGCAGTAAGTGTTGGCTGTGTTCTTGTAAATTCGTGCTATTATTTCCAACGTTTGAGATGAGGAAAGAACTTGCGCATCATTTCCTTGGCTTGTTCTACCGTCAAGTTTTGACCAGACTGCTTGTTAATTTCGTCGGTGAATTGGGCGCAGTGGTCAATCATCTGCTCCATAGTCATGTCCTGGGTGAACTTGCCCTCCTTGTAGCAATAGATGCAGTAATCATCGTTGAGTGAGCCGTCGGCATTCGTGCCGTGGTTTTGATCGTTGAGCGGCATGCCGCAACTCTGACAAAATTTCATGTTCAAAAGATTGGAAATGAGTATCATATCAACTAAACCACAAAGTTACGTAATTTCAAGGAGATTTTATCCATGTTTTAGAACCAATATAGGAGTAAATACTTTTAATCTTCTTATTAAAAGTATATCATTCAAATTTGTTTGTAAATTTGTACAAATTTGCATGATTTGCAGAAGATAGTATCACTCGTCAAATCTTCAAAAACATAGATCATGAATATATATTTATACTCGAAAAACTATCGTTGCAGAGTCTCATGGATATCATCTTCAAATGATTTTTATTTTCTTTGTCATAGGCTCGCACAAGACCAGTTGCTACACCATATATCCGGCTCGTTTGTTTTATTGATCGCCAACTAAGACTAAAAAGAGCATTGCCGAATATTGTCGAGAAAATGACCTGACTTCCGAATTCAATAGCCGCAAGATTTCATCATTTGTGTCAAAATTATTGGATGAAGAATGTTTCTTCATACTTGATGCTGACATATCTGACGACTATGAGAGGCTTTCTGCCATCCAAACGTTAGACAATGCGTCTGATTTATGCAACAAGAAGTGGTTTCTCAATGAAGCGCAGGCGCTGCAACTCGCTTATGCAGAAATAAGTAGCAAATATAATCTCTACTCATATGGAATCGACGAATCGCCAGTGTATGTCGGCGAAATAGATAAAAAAAAGAGGATATGCCGATTCTGTAAGGAACCAGGAAGAGATTATAAGGATGTGGCTCACGCGATACCGGAAGCTTTGGGCAATACTAAACTGTTTTGCAACGAGGAATGCGACAAATGTAATCATAAACTTAACCTCATTGAGGATAATTTAATCGCATTGATGGATGTCAGACGTGCCATGTTCAAGATTAAACGTAAAGGGACGTCTGATGTGCCTGACATTGATGGACAGGATTTTGTAATTAGAGGAGATGTTAATGGCAATCCGATGATTTATTATATGGAGGAGGCGTTGCCGAATGGATGGCAAAAGATGGACTATATTCCTATTCGGCTCAACCTAAAACATAAGACCACCAATGAAAATATATACAAAGCGTTGTGTAAGATAGCCATTGACTTGATGCCGACAGAATATGTCTGTCAGTTTTCCGAAACAAGCGACTGGATTTCTTCTGATGGCAAATTTATTCCCTACAATCTTCCCTCATGCTATATGGCTGTACTTCCGAAAGGGATGTTTTACGAGCAACCGCAATTGCATCTATATGTAAAAAATGACATGGAGCTGGATTCGCCGTTTTGCTTTGCGCTACTAAACATTTATGATATATGCTATCGTTTCATCGTGCCTTTCGCTAAGCCTGATGCTGGAAGATATAGGACTGATGATTCTCTCGCTTCCTTCTGGGGCATGTTTAAAACCAGGCCGGTATTGGTATGGCATGAACAAAATACATCGGAATGGTGGCGTTCCGCGCCATGGGTCGAGTTCGACATTAGACAGGATGCTCCATTCTTTGTTGTTAAACCGTCTGATGACCAAATATTTGAGAATTGTCGTGAGTCGCATAATCCTGAGGTGTGGGATTATAACGATTTTAATGTAAATGAGATAGATATTAGGATTGACAAACTGACATGTAACTGTCATGCCAAGGTGAAGATCTCGCAAGAACGCCTTCGTGACACAACAGTGAAATTTTCGCAGCCGTTGTACTTGTTTTATGAGAGAGAACAGACCCTACGGTTAATATTTATAATGAGTGCTCGTACTGCGGATAGCAAAAGACCGTTCTTAAATATTGAGATTCAAGCATCTGTGCCATTAGACAAATTTACAGATCAAATCAAATACGATTTTTTTGCCGTAAATGCCGATTTTACTCATGCTGTATGGGATAAATTGATGGAGGAAGCGTCGAGGAGGTTGTCAAACCTATTGAAAAACACTCAGTTCTCGCGATTAAATCCTTTAAAAGATTTTAGTGCTCAGAATCATAGATTTATTCGCGAGACATTGTACGACTTTTATACTATTGACGACAATTACATCCGAATGCCGTATAAATGTGCTCATGAAGAAATGTCCGCATCAAGACGCATGAAAATTTTTCGCCAGGCTAATATAATGCCTGATACAAAATGACGAGTAATTGACGTCAAACTAACGCTTCAGGAGAATGCCAGTTAAACTGACGATGAAACAGACGGAGACAATGCGTCAGGATACAGCAAGTCTGTAGACCGACCTCTACGGCAAATCTCACCATCCTCCAGACTACGCATGTCAGCGGCCACAAGACCCCAAAGACCTTCAAGGATTACTCAAGCTGTCCTCCGAATAGACGGTGGCGACATCGCCCGACCGTCACGGCAATGGAAGCCTGTCAAAGATTCGCTTTTAAGCCACGACGTAATCACAGCGGCATCCGAAGGTTGATATGGGCGTAATGTGAGGCTCAAGGTTTAAAGTTGCGCTTGATTTCGTCGATTGACTTGCCCCCGATACCGAAGTTTTCATACGGCAACTCTTTTAGGGTGACTGTGAAGAACTGTTCCGGGATATGGGAATACGCGAAGCGCTTTGCTCTGCAAAGAATCTCGGAGGCTGTGGCTGTCAGCCACTCAATCAGCTCTTTCTTCTGCTCAGCAGTCGGTTTGCCGCTTTCGATTGATATGTATGGCATGATCAGAGAATGGCGATAAACATTATCTTATTTTCGTTTTATTGTCTGACATTTACGTTTCTTCATTTCTTCGGCGAAAGCCTGTTCGCCATGGTCGCGGATATAGCGGATGCAAGCCGGACGATCTGACCTGAAAAGGAAAGCGAATATCTTCCCGATGAAATTGGAATATATCTTGCACTCATTCACATCCTTTGAGCATTCGGCACAAGTGTGGAAGCCACGACTGATGACGCATGACCGTATCTTGCACCAAGTAGCCTTCTCATTATCATGGCAACCGGCACATTTGTCCGCCAGATACTTGCGGCACGCTCCACAGTAGAGGCCGCACGCCGCTATGAGTTCTTTGTTGGTTTCGATAGTTTTCATATAGATATATGCGCAAATTCATGGTCAATCCATATGGTGGCCTCCGTACCTACGAAACGGAGCAACACATAGTTTGGGTCATCGGGCCCTCCCGGAAAATGATTTATATACCAATCCTGCCATTTATCTCTGCGGATATTGTCATCATCTATAATTTCCACCATGCCACGCAGACAGACACTTGAGCCGCCCTTATCGTAACACAAACCTGCTTTCGGATTGCGCTTGAAGTCGGCAACTTTCACGGAATCGGCACCCGTTGCCATCCATACCGTGCCGCAGCCCTCGGTATCGCCCTTAGCCATAGGCACAGGACGCGGAAAACCATCGCTATTGACAGATGCTATTGTTACAGTCGCGCATTTCGCAAGAAGCTCTTCCGCTTTTTTAGTGAGATTTGAGGGCGGCATTCCGCAACTCTGACAAAATTTTTGTTCCATATCGTTATTTATGTTTCTGGCGGTTTGACATTATGGTGTCGAAGTTGTCGCGGCCCCAATTGATGAGGGCCGCTATGTGGGGCAAAAGGGTTCTGCCGAAGTCGGTGACTGAATATTCCGTGTGGGGCGGCACGTCGGGGAACAGATCGCGGCGGATTATGCCGTCGGTGGTCAGTTGGCGGAGAACCTGCGACAGCACCTTCTCCGATACCGACGGGATGTTACGGTACAGCTCGTTGAAGCGCACCGGTTCATTCTCGGAAATCTTCACGAGAACCACCAGCGCCCACTTGTTACCGAGCCATTCGAGCATCGGGGCGGCCTTGCAATATTCGTAGTCAAGTTTTTTTGCCATATCCGGTCGTGCAGAACAGGTTGATAACGAGTAAAACAAACTTTTCGGTAAGGGTCAAACCGATTGGTAAGTTGTTGCTTTAGCTCTGATAATCACCTAATTTTGCGATACAAAATTAACAAAAATTATCGAGATATGCTATATCCTGAGCTACATTTCACAGGGCAAGTGTGGCGACCGCCATACGAAGCCAATTCCCAACTCCTGCAACTAACCTCCGGCTGCACATGGCACAAGTGCAAGTTTTGCAGTCTCTACCACGGCACACCTTTCCGAATGTCGCCTCTTTCTGAGGTAGAGGAAGACCTGAAGGTAATCCGACAGTGGCAGCCTCGCGCACGGCGAGTCTATCTCACCGGAGCAAATCCTTTCGCGTTGAGTTACAATAAACTAATGGATGTGGCTCTGCTGTTGAGAAAATATCTGCCTCACATGGTGTCGTTCGGGATGTTCGCCCGCGTCACGGACATAACGCCCAAGACGGTTGAGGAACTGAAGAACCTCCACCATCTGAAACTCGACAGCATCAACATAGGTATAGAGACCGCCCATGACCCGACACTGGAGCGGATGAACAAAGGCTATCATGCCTCCGACATTCTCGAACAGCTTTCAAAACTCGATGAGGCAGGAATCCGCTACAACGTGTTCTATCTCAACGGACTCGGAGGCAAGGGCAACGGCGAGGCAAGCGCAATAGCGACAGCCGAGGTGCTCAACAAGCTGCATCCCTGCATCATAAACATAGTGTCGCTGACAATCTTTCCGGAATCGCAGTTATATCAAGAAGTGCAAGACGGCACATATATCGAGGAACCGGAGATAGAGCGACTGATGGAGATGCGGACGCTTATCGACAAACTGAACATCCGGGTCAATCTGCTCGGCCACCACGTTTCCAATACGGTACCGATCACGGGAGCTTTGCCTGACGACAAAGCAGCGATACTCCGTGAATTTGACAAGGCGATAGCCCAATTTCCAGAGGAAGAACTGAGAAACTATCGCGACAGGATATGGCATCTGTGACGATATGTGTTTTTACCTCATGACGTGTGAATTGCTGTAGAAACCAAGTATTACTGAGTAGATTGGATTGAGCCAGAAATATATGTCTTATAACATTGTTCCATAAGGCTCAAGGTTTAAAGTTGCGCTTGATTTCGTCGATTGATTTGCCGCCGATACCGAAGTTTTCGTCCGGCGACTCTTTGAGGGTGACTGTGAAGAACTGTTCCGGGATATGGGTTATCTCGGAGGCTGTGGCTGTCAGCCGCTCAATCAGCTCTTTCTTCTGCTCAGCAGTCAGTTTGCCGCTCTCTATTGATATGTATGGCATGATAATCTTCTTTTGTCATCCGGTAAAAATGTTCGGTACGTTTGTCTCCAAGAGGCGAAACAATATCATAATTGGTATGATGATACTTGAATCCGCATTTTTCACAGACCCGTCTGGATTTATCGTTTCCGTCATAGTATCCGCACCACAGGGTATCGAGCTTCAGGTCATTGAAGCATCTTGACAACAAGCGTTTGACTGCTTCCGGAATCAGACCTTGTCCCCAATATGGCTTACCAATCCAATAGCCGATTTCAGCCTCATCAGCTTGCATGTCAGCCGAATGGAGACTGTTGGAGAATATTATACCACAACAACCCACAGGCTCATCAGTCTCTTTCAATACTACAGCAAAGGTTTCCGGTGCGGAAAACACATTCCGAATGATTTCAAGACTGTTTTCCACGGAAGTATGCGGAGGCCAACCGGCGATAGGCCCTATAGCCGGGTCTCTCGCGTATTTGAACAGAGCTTCAGCATCATTTTCCTGCCAGGGTCGGATAATGAGTCTTTCTGTCTCTATCATTTCTTTTTTGATTTTGGGAAAGGTAAATCTTCCCATAACATTTCTATCACTTTAAGGACCTTTTGCCTGTCTTGAAAGTCAAGGATATAAGCTTCTTTTGCTCCTTCATAAGGGCAACCGCATTCGGCATGGGCCATCAAATCTGCAATGACAGGCAACTTCTTGACAAAGGCGGTATTGTCACAGGCCGTTATCACACATTTATCATTAACATAAATGATGTATTCTCCCATCATCTTCCGGCTCCGTACTTCTCCCAAAGGAGCAAGCGCGTCGCAAACGAACTCAATAAAATCAGATGAACAAGCCATATTTTTATTTTGGAGGAAACAGATCACAGAAGCCCTGTTTGTTAAACCGGTAGTACATTTCTATACGCTCCGGCGTGTCATTTTCGAGCGACAGCAACAGTTCCCTGGCAAATTCGAGGGTTGCGGAGCCGTTAGCCGTGACGATATTCCTGTCGCTGACTGCCTGCGCATGGATGTAGCTGTCTTGATTAGTATAGTTCTCGCCGCCCCACCACTTTAATTGCTCCAACCCGTTACCGGTGTGCTTAACGGTATTTAGGAAACCATGTCGCGCCATCCACGACGCGGCGTTGCAGATGGCACCGACAATTTTGCCTTTTTCGATAGCATGACTGACTATCGGCACAACTTTGTCGGCAACAGGTGTACCCCACCCGAAACCACCAATCAGAACCAACGCTGCATAATCGTCGGGCATCGTATCAAACGAATAATCGGGCAATGTGCGGAAGCCTCCTATAGATTGTATCGGCTCCATTGTGGGGGCTACGGCCTTGTTTACATATTTGGGTGCTTCTTTCAAAGCAAACTCATCGGATGCGATTGCTTGGGCGAGATACACGGCCTCATGCTCTGCATAATCCGGAAGGAGGATATAAAGAATTTCGTTGCTCATAAAATTATTTTTTACGGTTTGACATCATGGTGTCAACGTTGTCGCGACTAAAAAACTTGAGAGCTTGGTTAATGATATGCATGTTGAAAAACTGAGAGAATATTGTCTTAGCCTCCCGAAAGCGGAAGAAAATGCACCGTGGACAGAACCTCAATACCAGATGCTTGTGACATTCACAGTCGATGGCAAATGGTTATGCCTTGCCGACGTCAGATAGTTTTCATTTACGAAAGTCGAGAACATTGTGAATCCCCGGCATAAACCGATGGTCAACACCTTCGGAGAAAGCACCTTCAAGCGTCAGCAATTTTCGTTTGGCTTCCAGTCCGCCACCATAGCCTGTCAGCGAATTGTCGCTTCCTATGACGCGATGGCATGGTGCGAAAATTGATATTGAATTTGCGCCGTTAGCATTGGCCAAAGCACGGACAGCATTGGGGTTGCCGATTCTGCGTGCCATTTCCCCGTAGGAAACAGTCTTGCCGTAAGGAATTTTCAGCAGTTCATTCCATACTGTTTTCTGAAAATCAGTTCCGACAAATAATAACGGCACATCGAAATCCCTGCGCGTACCGGCAAAAAACTCATCGAGTTCTTTCACTGCGGTCTCGATTACCGTTGAAGTTCCCAATTCAAACTCGGCATTCAACATCTTCTTCAGCCGCCGGTCCACATGGTTGCGGTGGCTTTCCACCTGCCAGTCGCACAAGCATAACTTATCGCCATACGAACCGAGTGTCAAATTGCCGCATGGTGATTCATAACGCTTAATTATTATGATATTTTTCTCTTTCATGACTCACACAAAGATTCAGATTTTTACTGTTACAAAGGTACGAAAAAATATTGTTCTTTGCGTAATGACGTCAGCTGCTTGTCCTTACCAAGTGCTTGATGACACGGCGCACCGTGCTCCATTTCGGGAAGATTGCAAACGGCCGCACCGTACTGTAACTTACCAGTATCATACCGAGCGATGCGAGAGCGATTATAAGCAACCATCCGTATATCTCCTTCATGGAAACGACCAGAGCCTGTGTCTGCACCATCCCATATAGCTGGCCGAGTGTGGCATGGACTGTCCCGGGGGTGACATCCGTGATATTGGCGCCGAGCAGCGTGCCATTTTTCGCCATAGTGTGGCGCAACAGCTCACCGATGATGGCAGGGCCGAGGGTCGCACCCATCACGGCACCGGTGAAACCGTTGATAGTCAATGCCTGCGGGAATACCAGGAAAGGCAGACCGCTCTGCACTATCGAGGTCAGAAATACTATCGAGATAATAACTGCCGCCACACCTCTGAAAAACAGCGGAATGAACAGCATCTCCTTTTCGACGCCATAGTCGATGAAGAAATAAAAATATGCCAGATAGACAATGGCCAAGGCAAACGCGATGGCCGTCATTGTCTTATATCGCCATTTGCGTAAGGCGAAGGTGAAATAGGTAAATCCGCATCCGGCGATTATCCCTGCGAGGACATACCAGTTCAGGTCGATGAGATTTGTCTCGTCAAAACCGAGAATATTTACAGCATAGCTGTGCTCAAAGACATGTTCGGTGGCTAAAAGCGTGAAGAAAACCAGATAAATCCCTGTGGCGCGAATTACGTTGCGGTTCTTCATCGCCTGGAAACTTATGTATGGGTGATGGAGAAACGAGGCCCGCCACAGATTAATACCCAGACATGCAAGACCGATTAATGTGGCGCCCCGGATTTCTACTGCGTCCCACCAATCGAAGTAATTGCCATAAACACAGATAAATGTGAAACACATCATAACCCCGGCCCAAAGCATAGCGCCTATCCAGTCTATGCCGAGCAGAGGTATGAACATGGGGCCGCGCACCGGTTTGATCAATATCATTACCATTATCATCATCAGCGCAAGTATACCGACCATTATCCAGTGCATATATTCCCACTGAGCGAAAAACGCCGTGTATACTGTGGCGATCCCGCTGAGCTGGATAACGCCGTCGACTATTATGTAGACATAGCAGAAAAATATCGCCATGTCCCTGACCGGGGTGAGCCACAGCTGGATGGTGGAATTGCAGGCGAAGGTGGCCTGCATCCTGAACCAACCCGCCACGAAACAGGTTGTCACAAGAAGCGGTACATTGGTGGTGTAGGCGCATATCACGTTTGCGGCAATCAGCACGATGCATGAGACAAGAAGCTGAGTGCGCGTCGAGAATCTGAATTTGATGCGGAACATCACGGCGAAGTTTATCGCCAGCCCTATAAGCGAGGCATAACCTGCCATGAGAATATCCTCCTGCATCAGTGCGGTGGTGCCCACCATGTCGGAAGCCGCCGCAAGATAGACACCCCCGGAAAACTGCACTATAAGTACAAAGAGGATAAACAGATACGGTTTTAGCCGCCGCGGAATATAATCAGGGACATCCGGTATGTCAAACGGTCCCTGCAGAGCGTGAGGGTCTGCCATGTCAGTACTTCACGCTACATTCCACATTCATTCCGGCACGCAGTTTCGCCATCTCGACAGACTCGTTGTCGGCACTGAATTCAATCCTGACAGGCACCCGCTGACGCACTTTCACGAAATTTCCCGCTGAATTATCCTGAGGAAGCAGCGACAGGGATGCCCCGGTGGCGGTGGATATCGACTTCACCGTGCCGTTGAATGTCACCCCCGGAAGGGCGTCAACCTCAATATCTACGGCACTCCCCGGAACGATATGGTGCAGCTGAGTCTCTTTATAGTTGGCGGTTACCCATATGTCCTGCGAGTCGACGACGTCGAGCAGTGTCTGACCCGACTGCACGAGCTGCCCCACCTGTATCTCTTTCCGAGAAGTATAACCGTCGCAGGGAGCGAGTATTACTGTGTAGCTGAGGTTGAGTTCCGCCGTCTCGAGGAGAGCCTTCGCCAATTCAATTCCGGCCTCCGACAGCGAAATGCGTTGCCGGTTTATGTCCACCACAGTCGAGGTGGCCGAGCGTTGGCGCGACAACATTTCATAGCGGGCCTTCTTGGCTTCATAATCGGTTTTTGCACCATCGTATTGCTGACGTGTCACTGCATCCTGAGCAAGAAGCTTTTCATAGCGGGCGTGATCGGTGGCCGCCATCTCCATAAGCACCTTGGCCTCGGCTATGGAGGCCTCGCTCACAGCCACATTGGCTGAAGCCGAGGTGACCGAACGATCTGCCACGCTCCTGCCGGCAAGGGCATTCTGATAGTCGGCGCGTGCGCGGGCCACATTAAGCCGCATATCGGCATCGTCGATGATGACAAGGGTATCGCCTTTTTTTACCGGTTCGTATTCGTTGAAGCGTATTTCCTTGATATAGCCCTGCACGCGGCTGTTGACAGGCACTATCTGCTGACATACCTGAGCATTGTCGGTAAACTCGACGTTGCCAAGGTGAATGAACCGTGATGCCACCCACATGGCGGCTGCAGCGATTACTACGAATGCTACGATATAGGAGAGTATCTTTTTGCTGCGGTGTTTCATATCTTTCCGGTGGTGAACAAGAGTTTGTAATAGTGGTAGATGATGCTGATGCGGGCGTTTACGAGTTGCTGCTCCGCATCGAGTTTTGAGTTTGCGGCGTCAAGCATGTCTGTGATGAGAGCCATGCCGGCAGAGTAGCGTGTGTAGGTGGTGTGATAGTTTCTCTCGGCAAGTTCCACGCTCTTTTGCTGTGTTTTGAGTTCTTCGTATGCCTCGAGATAGCGCACATTGTCGGCGTTGACGGCAAGGGTCACGTTCTCGCGGGTGGCATCGAGCTGCTCGATAGCCTTCAGGGTTGCAGCCCGGCTTTTCGACAGCGACTTGTTGCTTTTGTATAACGACGAAAGATTATAGCTCATGCCAACACCCACATACCAGTAACTGAGATTGCGATTGATCGGAGGCACCTCTACAAGTATTGGGCCGTCGATGCTCCATCCTGCCTGTAGTCCTATTTTGGGCAGCCTCTCGGAACGCACAAGTGCTTCTGCCTTGCGGCTTATGTCGACGCCTGTTTGGGCAATGCGTAAAGATGTAGAGTTTGCCTCTGCCTCTGTCTGCCACCATAACGCACTCTCTTTTGGAAGCGACTTTGTGAGAATAGTGCTGTCGGGAACGATAACGGTTCCTTCAGGGAATCCCGCTATCGTGACCAGATTGGTATTGAGAATGTTTGTTGTATTGTTTATTCTGACGAGCTGCAGCTCGAGATTTGAGACAAGCAATTCATAGCGGGTAATGTCGTTCTGCAACGCCGTGCCCTGCTCATATCTCGCCCTCATTTCCCGGAGGACCTTCCGTGCCGCCGCGATATTGTTTTCACAACTCCGCGCAGGTTGGCATATTTATAAATGTCGAGATATAACCCTGTCAGCTGAATACGTATATTGTCGCGCTGAAGCTCTGTGGCAAATCTTGCTGCGGTGGATTTCAGTTCTGCAAGTTCGATCGCGCTCGTCACTGCCCCCCCTGTATATACAGGCTGGGATATGCTTAGCGACAAACCTGTGCCGAGGTGGGGGATCGGCGCTCTCTGATAGTCGCTAAGATTGCGTTTGGTGGTGAAACCGTCGCCTATATAGCTCAATGACAGAGCGACGTTGATGTCTGGAAGACGACCTGAGCGGGCCATACTGATCTCTCGCTCGGCTTCGGTCTGCGATGTAAATGACGGGCGCAACTGCACGCTGTTGGCCTCGGCACTCTCGAAAATCTCTTCAAGCGTTACGACCGACTGACCGCAGACACACACACCGGCGCCCGACAGGACCATTGACATAAGTCCTGTGAGCAATCGAAGATTGTTCATAAGGGAAAAATTGTGTTAAAATGAGGAATTAATTCGTCCGATGACTCTACATGAGGCATGGACAAAGACGCGTTTATGCGCTGATTTTACGTTTATGCCACGGCCGGAGCGGTGCTTTTCCAGCTTTCCAAATACCCCCAGTTTCTCACTGCGGGACAAGTGGTTACAGTCAGTTGTGATATATGATTCATCTACTTACAATTCTTTATGAACTGCGGTGCAAAATTACAAAAATAATTGAAAATACGCAATCATCCATCGCAATTATGTTGTCGGATTTTCGTAACTTTGTATCATGAAACCCCGCAATATCAAGTTATGACAAAGCAAGAAAATCTGGGCACATACAGTGATTTCGCATCCTTGCGCTCAGGCAGATGGATGAATGGCTTTACGCCCGAAATTGCCGATGCGCTGGCACGTTGCGAAGAGTTGTGTTTCCAATTAAACCACACAAGCCCTTCACGACCTGAGCTAAGGGATAAAATAGTGAGGAAAATATTCGGTCAGATAGGGCAGAAGTATGTGCTGCACAGTCCGTTCTTCTGTGATTTCGGTTTCAATATCAAGGTGGGGGAGAACTTCGCAGGCAACTTCAACCTTACTATGCTCGATGAAGCGGAAATCACTATCGGCGACAATGTTTTCATCGGCCCGAACACTACTCTTTGCACCATTATCCATGAACTGGAGCCGGTGAAACGGAACGACGGCATCATGCAGGCCAAACCTATTGTCATCGGCGATAACGTCTGGATTGCCACCGGTGTGATTGTCCTCCCGGGTGTGACCATAGGCGAAGGCGCCGTTATCGGCGCCGGAAGCGTTGTCACCAAAGATGTCCTTTCCCACACCGTTGCGGCCGGAAACCCCTGCAGGGTAATGCGCAAACTATAAGCAACATTTATTATTATACAAGCTCTAAATTCTCAGAATTTTGCAATAAGAGACAATGACAATATTTGAACAACTTTTGATTTGCGCCGGGGGGCTTGGACTCGCCTCGCTGATCGGCTCGGCGGCGGGAATGGTGGTTCGCCGCATACCGCATAAATGGAACGACAGCTTTCTCGGATTCTGCGCCGGCATGATGCTGACGGCAGCTTTGGTGTGTCTGATTGTGCCTGCTGTGGAAATGGCCGGTCCGGCCGGATGGTGGCAACCTGTTGTCGGAGCCGCACTCGGTGTGGCTCTTATCGCACTGCTTGACCGCGTTACTCCTCATCTTCATCATATTGCCGGAATCGAAGAGGGCGAAAAGGAGGAAAGACACACCATAGCCAACAAATCCATCAACCGAGTGCTCCTGTTTGTAATGGCGATAGCCATTCACAAATTTCCGGAGGGACTCGCCACCGGTATCGTCTTCGATGGTGACAACCTCGCAAACGCATACACCGTTGCAATAACCATTGCAATACAGAATATTCCTGAGGGGATGGTAGTTGTCACACCTCTGATTATGATAGGGGTGAAGTTCTGGCGAGTGATAGGGGTGTCGCTCGCTGTGGCTTTTCTTGAAATAGCAGGTGTAATAGCCGGATATTTTCTCGGTGACATATCCACGGCATTGCTGCCAGCGCTGACGGCTCTCGCCGGAGGAGCCATGCTCTACGTCATCAGTGATGAAATGATACCGGAGACCCACAGCCACGGCTTCGAGAAGCATGCCACATACGCTCTCGTTGCCGGCGTGATGTCGATGCTCTATATCCAGATGTTTGTCTAAAATGGAATTTATATATTCGCTTATAAATATGTTGGCCGAAATGGCGCCATACCTTCTTTTAGGTTTCGGAATCGCCGGTCTGCTTTACGCGTTTGTGCCCGGAAAGTTTTATCAAAACCATCTGTCGCGCGCGGGAGCAGGCTCTGTAATCAAAGCTGCACTGATAGGGGTTCCGCTGCCGTTATGTTCATGCGGAGTGCTTCCCACGGCAGTGTCGCTGAGACGCAACGGAGCATCGCGCGGCGCCACCACATCGTTTCTGATAGCAACGCCGCAAACCGGGATTGACTCGATTGCAGCCACTTACTCGCTTCTTGGCCCCGCATTCGCCATAATCCGTCCGTTGGCAGCTCTCATCACCGCTTTCATTGGCGGCATGCTTGTAAATAAAGAAGATCCGGGCAATACCGGCGATATGGATCAACCGGTTGACACTATCGACGCTCCCTCTGCTGCCGGTTTCAAGAGCAAAATTCTCGGAGCTTTGCAATACGGCTATGTGGATATGGTACAGAACATCGGGAAATGGCTAATCATCGGTCTTGTCATAGCCGCAGCCATCACCGTTTTCATTCCCGACGGATTCTTCACATTCTTTGCCGGTTATCCGTTGCTTTCAATGATTGCTGTGGTAATTATAGCCGTGCCGATGTATGTATGCTCCACAGGATCCATTCCTATCGCACTTTCGTTGATGCTCAAAGGCTTAAGCCCGGGAGCTGCGTTTGTGTTGCTTATGGCCGGCCCGGCGGCCAACTTTGCCTCGATAATAATTGTCGGAAAATCACTCGGGAAGAAAGCCGCCGCAATTTATCTTGGCACTATCATACTCGGTGCGATAGCGATAGGTATGATTATCGACATGTTCATGCCCCGAGGATGGTTCCCGATGTCTATGGTGGCAGGGACAACACATTGCCATCTCAATGTAGGTCTGTTTCCCGGATTGTGCTCGCTTCTACTGATCATACTGCTGATTAATGCATTGATCAGACGTTATACTTCAAATAGAACTAAAGCTATGGACAAAGGTGTTATTAAAATCACGGTCAAAGGCATGAGTTGCGGCCACTGCAAAGCAATGGTTGAAAAAAATCTCGGCAACCTTCCCGGAGTAGAATCCGTTACAGTTGATCTCGCATCAGGAGAAACTGTTATAAAAGGAGAAACAGACCTCTCTGCCATTCGGGAGGTTATCAACGACCTTGGTTTTTCGATGGACTGATCGCCATAACGGTTTATCAGCCTAACAGACCTTATAATAATGCTTTTCTATGTCACCGTGCAATAAAGAGTTGTACGGCGGCATAACCTGTGTACAGGAGTAAAAAGCCTGCGATAATACTGGCTGCCACATATCCGCAGACCAACAGAAAATTGGAGGATTGAAACAGCAGATAGTTTTCATTTACGAAAGTTGAGAAGGTGGTGAATCCTCCGCAAAAACCGACGGTCAACAACAGGCGTAGCTGCGGAGACAGCATGCCGGAGATTCCACTGTTGTCAGAAATGCCGTAAAATAATCCAATGAGAAAACATCCGGCTACGTTAACCACAAACGTTCCCCAGGGAAACACACCCGCTGCACAATGGGTCTGTATAATCTTGCTCAGCAAATAGCGACATACGCCTCCGAGGCCGCTCCCTAAAAACACAGCCAGTAGATTCAGTGCATTCATTCAGTGTCGGAAGCAGTAAACAGACTTTCAAAAAAGGGGAGAGACAGCCGCTCGGCCTGCGCGATGCGCTTGTTGCGCCAGCATTTGCGGCAGACGGCCACATAGCGTTCATCGCCCCCGATTTCCACCTGAGCGCCTTCGGTCAGGATATCGCCATTGTGATCGATGCGGGCGTTGACTATCGTCTTGTGTCCGCAAGTGCAGGTCGACTTTATTTCATCAATGGTGTCGGCGATCTCAAACAGGCGTCTCGAACCTTCGAAAAGATTAGTCTTGAAATCTGTGCGAAGTCCGTAACACACCACATTACAGCCGAAATCGTCAACAATCATTGAAAGCTGGTCAACCTGACGGGCCGTGAGAAACTGTGCCTCGTCAATCAGAAACCAGTCGGTGATTTCGCCGGTTTCCTTGAAATGCTTTCTGGCGAAGGCATAGAGATCCGTTTCGGGAAAGATCCACCGGCAAGAACGTTCTATACCGATGCGCGACCGTATCACCGACACACCTTCGCGGGTGTCGACAGCGGGTTTCATACATATATAGCTGATGTGGCGCTCCTCGAAGTTGTAAGCCGTGGTGAGCAACAGAGCCGTCTTGGCCGAGCCCATTGTGCCGTAGCGGAAATAAAGTTTACCTTTTCGATGCATTTTGACATGTGATAATCGACATCGCGAAGTTATGGATAATAATTCAAATCACGCGCAAGATGGCACTGAAAGTTTTCAACATTTTTTGTAACTTTGCGTCACGTTTTGATTTTCTTTATGATGAATTTGAGAACTGATGCAAAGTTCGAGGAGAATCTTTGCGACCCCTGGGACCGCGAACATCTGTGGCACCCCTATACATCGACTATCGCCCCTCTCCCTACATATAAAGTGGCTTCGGCCCACGACAACCGACTTGTGCTGGCCGATGGCAGAGAGCTTATCGACGGCATGTCATCGTGGTGGTGCGCCTGTCATGGCTATAACAACACCGTAATCAACGAGGCAGCCAAACACCAGATCGACTCCATGAGCCATGTGATGTTCGGCGGTCTCACCCATCAGCCGGCCATAGATCTCGGGAAGAAGCTGTTGGAAATGGCACCCCCGATGATGCACAACATTTTTTATGCCGACTCCGGCTCGGTAGCCGTGGAAGTTGCCATGAAAATGGCCGTGCAGGCTGCTGTGAGCCGTAGCGGCTCGCACGCCAAGACAAATTTCGCCACAATCCGGTCGGGCTATCACGGCGACACATGGAATGCGATGAGCGTGTGCGACCCGGTGACCGGGATGCATGGTGCATTCGGCTCGGCGCTGCCGGTGCGCTTCTTCGTGCCACAGCCCCGCAGCCGCTTTGACGGCGAATGGCATCCAGCCGACATCGAGCCGCTTCGCGATCTGCTGGAGAAAAAGCACCGGGAGATAGCCGCACTTATACTCGAACCTATCGTGCAGGGAGCCGGAGGCATGTGGTTCTATCATCCGCAATATCTGCGCGAAGCAAGGAAACTGTGCGATGAATATGGAATCTATCTCATATTCGACGAAATCGCCACCGGATTCTGGCGCACCGGGCGCTGTTTCGCATGGGAACATGCCGGAGTGCAGCCCGACATCATGTGCATAGGCAAAGGCCTCACCGGAGGTTATCTAACCATGTCGGCTGTGCTCACCACAAAAGATGTGGCCGACACAATCTCGGCAGGGGAGGCCGGAGTGCTCATGCACGGACCCACTTTTATGGGCAATCCGCTTGCCTGCGCTATAGCCTGCGCGTCGCTCGATCTGCTCCGCAGCCAGGACATGGCATCGAAAACAGCCCGCATGCAGACTTTGATAAAGGAACTTCTTGCCCCCGCCCGCAACATCAGCGGTGTCACCGATGTAAGGGTTCTCGGCACTATCGGAGTGGTGGAGACCCGCCGACCCGTCGATGTAGGCGAATTTCAAAGAGAATGCGTGCGACGCGGCATTTGGGTGCGTCCATTTGGCAGGAATGTCTACATCATGCCGCCCTACGTCACCCCCGATGAAGATTTGGTTAAACTCTGTGAAGAAATGCTTGCCATCGTGGCAATGTCTGACCAAAACTAAGAGGTCGTTTGTTATAGAAACAAGTATTTTAACTCATCAACACAGCATGGACTTCTCAGAGAATCTACGTAATCTTCAGTCAGAAGGCAATTTTCGTTCCATCCCCAAAATGACACCGGCAAAGGTGATTGATTTTTCCACCAACGACTATCTCGGTCTCGGTGCCGATTTCAATCTACAGGCACGTTTTTTCTCTGACCCGGCATCACTGAAAGTGCCGATGACCTCTTCCGCCTCCCGACTGTTGGCATCACGCCAGATCGAATATGACAATCTGGAGGTGGCATTGCGGCTACTCTATTCCAAACGGCGCGGCGACGATACAGGCGCTCTGCTGTTTAATTCGGGCTATCATGCCAACTCGGGCATAATCCCCGCACTGGCACAGAACGATACCTACATTATTGCCGACCGACTGGTTCACGCTTCAATCATTGACGGCATAATGCTGTCTAAGGCATCTTTCACCCGTTTCCGTCACAACGACTACAGCCATCTGCGCGCCCTGCTCGAAAAGCATGCACCGGCACACAAGAACATATTGGTGATTGTGGAAAGCGTTTACTCGATGGATGGCGACCGTGCCGACATAGAGGAACTGCTTCTGCTCAAGCGCGAATTCCCCAACGTTACGCTCTATGTCGATGAAGCGCACGCTTTCGGCGTACTCGGCCCTTACGGTCTGGGGCTTGTGGCAGACTCGTCAGCGCCATGGGAGGTTGATGTGACGATCGGCACATTCGGCAAAGCGGCCGCCTCGATGGGAGCTTTCGCCATCACTTCGGCCGAGACCCGCGACTGGCTTATTAATTCCGCGCGCTCGTTTATTTTCTCGACAGCCATTCCTCCGATGCAGGCCGCATGGAGCAGATTCACACTTTCCCAGATTCTCCATGGCGAAAGCATGCGGCGCCATCTGCAGAGGCTTTCCATAGAGCTACAGAAAGTTCTCAGCCAATTCTCGGTGATACCAATCGAGGTGTCGCACATTCAACCACTGATCATCGGCGATCCGAAGGAAGCTGTCGACCTCTCCAACCGATTGCTCTTCCAGGGCGTAAAAGCTTTGGCAATACGACGACCCACTGTTCCCCCGGGCACCGACCGTCTGCGCTTCTCTCTTTCGGCGGCAATGTCGCAAGATGACATCGAAGCGCTCGACCATGCGCTCAAAGGGTTACTTCCGGTTCTCAATCCCCGCAAATAACCCTATCAGTCACAATCCAGTCATTATCTATAAATGAACCATATTTTCCTGCAGAATCATCACCACGGCGAAGCGCTTATAGTGATTTTTTTAGGATGGGGAGTGCCGGCCGAGGCATTCACTGATCTGAAAAAAAATCAGTGCGACATACTGCTGCTTAGTGGCTACGGTCCCGGATGCGCGGCCGAAGCGGAGCGGATTATTGCCGGAAAACAGTCTGCGTGGAATTATAAGGAGATAATTGTTATCGGCTGGTCGTTTGGCGTGAAACCGGCCTCAGCCTTTATTGCGGACACATCCCTCAATATCACACTCCGCATCGCTGTGAACGGCACTGAGCAACATATCCACCCTACGTGCGGTATACCGCCTGAGATATTCAGCGGAACTCTTAATGGTTTGCATGCGGCCACACTCCGCAAATTCCGTCTGCGCACGGCCGGAACCCGCTATAATTTTGAAAAATATTTTAGCAACGCTGCTTCCGACGATGCAACTGTTGAGCGGCTACGCCGCGAGCTGCAATATTTTGCCTCGCTACCGGCGGAACGCAGCAACGTCAGTCTTTGGGATAAAGCGGTGATAGGGGAGTGCGACCGCATTTTCCCGCCGGAAGCTCAACGCAACGCCTGGCAGGGTGTCGACATAACCGAAGTTGCCGATATGCCCCATCTGCCCGATTTCCAATGGATAATCGATCGGTTTGTGATAGACAAATCGAAGGTTTGTGACAAGTTTGCACAGGCAGGCGACACCTATGAGGAGAATGCTACAATACAGAAAAAAGTGGCCCGGCGGCTTCTGGAATTGTCTGACGGCATTATTCCACAAGGCAACCTCGACATCATCGAGATGGGCTACGGTCATGGCGTATTCACGCGCATGTATCTTGATCGGTTAGCTTCCGATATTCACAGCCTGACACTCGTCGACCTTGATACCGACACTGAAGTGGGGCGCCACGCAGGCGCCGTTCACGTGAAAGCCGATGTGGAGGATGTACACTTCATCAATGAGTATCTGACTCCTGAAAGCAAGGATGTGATATTTTCATCATCCATGATTCAATGGCTAAATTCACCTGCTACATGGCTCAGACGTTGCGCCGCGGCATTGCGCCCCGGTGGCGTTTTGGCAGTGTCGTTCTACAGCGGCGATACTTTTAGTGAGATCTCATCGATCACAGGATCGGGGCTGCAATATCCCGCCTTGCAATCACTCTCCGATATTGCCCGATGCTGCGGTATGACCATAAATATTGCCACAACCGAGTGTGAGACTCTTGAATTCGACACACCACGCGATGCTCTGCATCATTTGAAACTTACCGGGGTGAACGGGCTGTCGGCCACAGCATCGCCCGCCACTGTGCGACGACTTATTCGGGAATGGCCACTGACCGCAAGCGGGAAAGCCCGGCTCACATTCTGCCCGGCCTATCTTATTCTGACAAAAACACCGAAAGCATGAAATATTTTGTATCAGGAATTCACACCGATGCCGGCAAATCATATTGCACAGGCTGGTTTGCACGGGAATTGATGAAACAGAACCGTAAGGTGATAACCCAGAAGTTTATCCAGACGGGCAACACCTCAATGTCGGAAGATATTGAAGTGCACCGACATATTATGGGAACAGGCTTCCTGCCGGAAGATCTCGACCACACCACGGCTCCATTGATTTTCACGCACCCTTGTTCACCCCAGCTCGCCGCCCGTATCGACGGACGCGAAATCCCCCTCGAAGTCATCGACGATGCCACCGAAAAGCTGGCATCGCGCTATGATGATGTTCTAATAGAGGGGGCGGGAGGATTGATGGTGCCAGTGACAGATGATTTTTTTACAATAGACTATGTGGCGTCACGCCATCTGCCGCTGATAATGGTGGTCAACGGCACGCTCGGTTCAATCAACCATGCCATCCTCTCCTTCGAGGCCATAAGAACGCGTGGCATAGAAATGCCCTACGTGCTTTATAACACACACTTCGACTACGACCCGCTGATCTCCGACGATACTTTCGGTTTCATCCGGCGCTACCTTGCGCATCATTTTCCCGACACCACCCTGCTGAAAGTTCCCTCACTGCCCCTGAATTGATACTTTTCGGCAATCAGCGGGCGACGCGCGACAGATCGGTACCGGCGGGAGTCTGGAACATATGCAATCCGAATAGCGGCACAACGGCATAGACATGATCGAAGATGTCGGATGCCAACGCCTCATAGGCTTCCCAGGCCACATTGTCAACGAAGAAATATAGCTGAAGAGGAAGGCCGGAGGGGGTGGGTTCGAGCTGACGCACCATTGTTGTCATATCGTGACGCACATTATCGTGATTGACAAGGTAACGTTCGAGATAACTGCGCAAAAGTTTCAGATTCACCTGCCGGGCACTCATTTCCTCATCGGTGATAAGACCTTCGTCGCGCAACGGAGTCTGTTCGTCGGCTGTGAGAAACCTGACAGTATTCAGATCGATAAAGATTGACCGGTCTACCCGGCGGCCACCCGACCGGCGCATAGGCTGATAATTGCGAAAAGAACCTTTCATCAGCGCATAGGGGTGAACCGTCGACACGGAATTATCCCAATTGCGCACTTTCACGGCGGTCAACGAAACTTCGATAACCTCGCCGTTTATATCGTGGCTCTTATCCTCGATCCAATCGCCACGCGTCATTAATTTGTTTGCGGTGAACTGCACAGAGGCCACAAGTCCGAGAATACTGTCCTGGAAAATCAGCAACAAAACTGCCGCCGAGGCACCAAGAGCGGTGATAATCACCACAGGGGATTTTCCGATGATTATGCTCAGACCCACGATTACGCCGATACATATGGCGATAAGTTTGAAAGTGTCGAAAATGCCTTTGACAGCATACGCGCGAAACCGGCGTCGATGGAGGAAAGCGTTGTAGAGATTATCAAAGAAAATTGTGACAATGCGCACCGCCGCCCACAGAATGTAGAGCGACGTGAGGGCAGTAAGCCACTTTATGGCAGAAACACTCGTGCCGAATAAGCCTGGCAGCAGCCAGTTGACCACAATCGCCGGTGTCAACTGCGAAATCGCACGTAACATCAGGGGATTCAGCAAATCATCATCCCACTTCGTTTTTGTCCGGCTGATAAGTTTCTCAAAAAGCTCAAGCGTCCATTTAGTTAAAAAATAGCCGATAACAGCCGCCAGAGCTATCCCCGTCAAAAGGATAACCCCAATAATCACACCGGAACCTGCACCGGTGATATTCATTGCAAGAAATTCAGAAAATTGCTGAAACATAGGGCAAAGTTAACTCTTTTTCATCAATCCCCATCCCATTCCCCCTCATTTTTATCCTTCGGCCATTAAAACGCTGACTTATGAGAAAAATCATGAGGGAGTGTCAAGCATTTTGACACAACGCCATGTCTGTAACGCTGCATAATCAACAGAAAAAAGGTCCCATGATGCGTGAATGATGCATCATGGGACCTGATATTATTAGTTTAGTTTACTTATTGTAGACTCCTTTGTCAGAGTTGCGGTCGTAGAGATGGTTGGCGCCGCAGGTGAAGTTGCCGGTCTGATCGCCGCTGCCGTTATTGAATACAAGGCCAGTGGTGTTGGCGGGCACCTGATAGCTCCATATGTTGCCATCGACTTTCTGCATATCCACGCCGGGCCACGAAGAGGTGTCAGACCCTCCGAAGTAATGGATTTTCACATTACTCCAGTTCGACACACTGTTGTCGAAATAGACTGTGATCTTATCACCAACGGGAGGGGTGGGATCGTCACCGCCATTAACTTTGTTACCGTTGCAATCATAGATCTGCTTGTTGACAAAATCGAGGTCTTTGGTCTGATTGCTTCCGTTGTTGGAGAAGATGATAAATTTTGGAGCGGTTTTACCTTCGGGAAGTTCCCAGCGCCAATAATCACCATCTTTGGTCATTGCATCGCCGGGCCACTTTTCTGCTTTAACTGAGTTGGTGTTGTCATCGACCCATGCCCATACGGTGGGGTTTGACCAATTGGCGGTGTTTTTAAGAAGCACATAAACCTCGGGCTGCGGCGGCAGGTCGGTCTTGGTGTAGGTGAACGACTGGGTGTTGGTGACCCCCTCATTGTCGGTAAACACCGAAAGAGTGGTGGTTTCGGTGAATTTCAGCGGCCCGGTATAAACCGGGGAGGATGCCGTGGCAGTGCCGTTGACAGAATAATGGATGGGGACACCGGCAGGATTAACCGAAAGTTCCACCGAGATTTCATCCTGGAACGTGGCGCCGTCGGCAGGTTTGGAAGAAACCTTGGCCTGACCGGGCACGGGAGCCTCCACCTTGTTGAACTTGAATTCCTGAGTGGTGGAACCTGCGCTATTGGATGCAAATACCGACAAGGTGGTGGATTCTGTGAAAGTGAGACCTTCGGTATAAACAGGGGAGAATGCCGTGGCAGTGCCCTGAGTGGAATAGTGGATCGGGGTGCCGATGGGATTGACCGAGAGAGCCACAGTCACTTCGTCGACAAAGTCTCCGCCGTTGGGCGATGCAGAAATTTCGGGTTTGATCTCGCCCGGATCCACATAATCGCCGCCGCCACCGCCGATGCTGCCGAATTCCTCAATCAAAAGCACAGGGCCGGAAGCCTTCATTGACACTTTACCACCGGAGACGGCTGCTACAGTGTTATTATTGTAACCGTCCATTACGCGCTGACCGTCACGGAATGCGTCGCCGACGCTCACTGAGTAGGTCTGACCTGCCTGTGTGTTAAGTTTGATCACAACAGCATTGCTGTAACCGTCGGCCGAGAACTTACGGGCATAGGTATCCGAACCAAGCTCGGTCTGCGTACCGGCACCGACCGCAGGGTTGCGGCGGCGGAACTGACCGATGATCTGCCAATGCTTGTTGTCGTCGTTGTCGACAGCGTCCCAGTTGAAATCGGAACGGGTTGACATCGACTGATCGGGGCAACCGCTGATGTAGCCGCGTGAAGTCTCGTCACCGTAATAGATCTGAGCGCCGCCGGGGCAAAGCAGGAACATGGTAGCCACCTTTTTCTGGTCGCCGGGGCGATGCAGGCCGGTGTCGTGGCTCGATACATAGTTGAGCACCTGACGTCCGTTGCTGCCGTTGCAGAAATTGGCATAATATTTCCAGTCTTCGGTAGTGGGCGTACGGCCCGAGCTACCTTCCGAGCTGTTGAAAGCAAAATTGATCATGGAGTCGAAGCTACCCTGGGTGAAATAACCGGTGTCGCCATGCTGCCATCCGAAGCATTCGCCGGTCATCCAGAAATCATCGGTCCATGTCTTGGCATATTCATCGGCGCGGTCGCTCTCGCGCCAGCTTTTCAGAGCCTTGCGGCATGCTTCCTTAAGCTGGTTCCAGCGCGAAAGCTCCACATGTTTGGCGGTGTCGCAGCGGAAACCGTCGATGCCGAAATATTCCACCCAGCCGGCGAGCCAGTTGATAATGTAGTCGGCGGGAGCACCTTTGCCCCCCTGGCGCCATGATTCGAGGTTGGGAAGACGGTAGGCGTCGTAGTCACCACCTTTCTCGGCATTCCATTTCTTCTGCAAAAATGGAGGAATCTGCACGGCCGATGTCTTCTCGGTAACAACGTCGGGCAGGCCTGCCAGCGACATGGTATGGTCATCATTACCGGCAGCCGCGAATCCGGCTGACTGATACCAGTCATGGTCGCTGAAAGCACGTACCCAGCCACTCCACCAGTTGCCCCATTTGCCCTGGGAGTCGGCGTTGAACGAAACAGCGTTCTGCGACGCCCACATTGAGTAGGGAGTGCCCGATGGCACCCATCCGGCAGTGGGGTTACCGTTGAAATTACCGAAATCATAGTCAACGCCGTCGTCGAGAGTGCAGTAACCGGTGTGATTGAGGACAATGTCCATGACCACGCGGATGCCGCGTTTGTGGGCCTCGGTCACAAAGTTCTTCATGTCGGCGATAGTGCCCATGTTGCGGTCCATATAGGTCCAATCAAGAGCATAGTAGCCGTGGAAAGCGTAATGGGGGAAGGCATCGTTCTTACCGCCTGTCCATCCGTGCATCTGCTCGTAAGGAGCTGTAATCCAGATTGAGTTGATGCCGAGTTTGTCGAGATAGTCGAGTTTCTGAGTGAGACCCTTGATGTCGCCGCCATGGAAGGTGGCCACATCGGCAGCGCCCGACAGACGTTTGCGGTGATATGAGTTGTCGTTGGAAGTGTCACCATTGTAGAATCGGTCGGTGAACACAAAATACATGTTGGCATTCTTCCAGGTGAAATATTCCTTGCGGGCCACCATAGGAGTAGTGATCTTTATGGTGTAGACTTTGGAATCACTGCCGTTTTTCACGACATACTTTATCATGTTCTCACCTCCCATAAGGCTGCCCACCGAGTGGTTGTGGCAGTTGACTCCGTTGATGTTGATGTCGACAACCGATGAAGCTGACGATGGAGAAGCGGAGAACGTTGCAGTTGTGGCGGCGTCCTCGCCAAGCGTAATCTCGTAATTGAGCTGGTTCTTGTTGAACGATGAGATGATGTTTTTGCCGTCGAGTTTTATTTCGAGACGGTCAAGAGAGGCGTCGCCTGCTGAAGCCGAGGCCGAACCTGCAAGAAGCATGGCCGCGCACAGCGCACCGACACCGTATGATGAGTTGCGTTTGAGTTCCATTTTTTGGGGTGAATTACTTCTTGATGATTTTGTTTACCGATTTATAGCCCTGCGAAGTCACTACATTCACTATGTAGAGACCGGGAGCTGCGGTCGACATGTCGACGGCGACCTCCGACATTCCGGCGGCAGGAACGAGGTTTGCGATCATGGCACCGCTCACCGAGAACACCTGACATGATGCAAGTGCGTCGGTGGAGCTGATCACGAGCGTGGAGCTGACCGGGTTGGGACCCACGCTGACCAACACGCCGGGAGCCGCCACATCGATCAAGCCCGACAGTGATTCATAAAACTTGGCAGGAATAACATTGATCTGACCTGATATTTTTCGTAAAGCGGGATATGATTTTCCGCTCTCGGTCCTCCACTCCCAGATGTTGTCGAAATCCCAGCCGGTGACCTGACGGAAAAGCGCGAGGCTTGAAAGATCGTTGGCCGTGCGGAGAGTGGCGGGATAACCGTAGGCACTCCATGAACCGTTACCGGCAATGATGTCGGCCCAGGCATTGTTTTCTCTGACAATATTGCGGGAATCACTGTTGCCGCTGAAACGGGCACTGTAATTCATGGATGAAGTAACCGATGAATTAAGAGCTACCGAGTGGCGGATGTTGCCGTAGTTCGCACCGGCCACGCCTGCCACGAAATCGAGCCCTTTGACAGAGCCTGAAGCATAGACATTCTGGATCACGCCGGCATTTTTACCAACAATACCGCCCACGGCACAGTCGGCCGTATTGGATACGGCGGCGCCACTGTAGCAATCGGAAATCACTGCACCGGCGTTTTCGCCGACGAGACCGCCCGTGCATACCGAGGTAGCTTTCACCGCACCTGTAGTATAGCAAGCTTTGATTGTGCCGGATGTGGCAAAGCCCACAAGTATGCCTGCATAGGTCGAGCCGGTGATGTCGGCGTTTACAACGCCGAGATTCTTTATTTCGCCATTCATGAGGCCTCCGAACAAACCCACAGCCTCACCGACAGTGTTTTCAGTAAGACGGAGATTGGAAATGGAGTGACCGGCGCCATCGAAGTGACCGCGGAAAGGCGAGCCTTTGGAGGCGATAGGGGTGGCAAGTGCCGAAGCGTCTATGTCGGCATCGAGACGAAGGTAAACATCTTCTGCCCAGTCCATTGACGTGGACGCAAACTCCTTAAGGTCGTCGATATTCTTAAGAATAAAGGGATTATCCTGCGTGCCTTCGCCGCCGGAATAGGCATCCGAGCGTCCTTGCACCACATTGATAACGAGGTCGCCCGACTGACCGCCTGATGCGTTTTTGGCGATGAAACCAAGCTCTGTAAGTCCTGCAAGCTCAGAGTCCGACAGCTCGTAAAAGCTTTTGATATCGGCGATTTTAAAAGTGTAGATGCCTGCGCTGCCTGTCATCTGAAATTTGGAGGTGTGGACGTCGTTCCACGCCTATGAAGGGGTCTTTTCCGTCCCGTTGATACTTTTGCACCATGTGTAGCAATACACTGTGCTTCCGAGATCCTGATCTGTCTGAATCTTCACTTCCAACACCTTATTGGTGACGGCAGGTGACGGCGTGGATGTTATTGATTCGGCACCGGCAGAAAATCCGACACCCGAAACCAACGACATCGCCAGCAGACATTGCTGAAGATTATTCATTGAAAATAATTTGAAAGATTTAAGTAAGATAATAAAATATAGAATGTAAGAAGAGCAGATTGTTTCTGCCGTTGCAAAGGTAATATTAATTATCGAAATGGCAACCTTTAATATTGATTTTATTAGCAATGATGTTGAATAACATATTTTTCCAACTACATTATGTGGCTATGAGACAGAAAGTTGAGTCCTGACGGGTAAACCGGGTAGAATTTTTCCTGAAAACATTTTGCTAATTTTCTTTGTAGTTTCGTAGAATATTGCTACTTTTGCGATGTGATTCACAACAATTCGTCACTGTTTTCCGATTTGTACTGAATTTTAGCATAAAAAGAACGTTTTATCTCACATAAATCAAATGGCTTATACATCCATTAATTCTCGAGGACTGTATGACCCCCGCTTCGAACACGATGCGTGCGGCGTGGGGCTTTTGGTCAATGTCAAAGGGATTAAAAGCCACCGGCTGGTGGAACAAGGTCTGCAGGTGCTGGAGCACATGGTTCACCGTGGCGCCGAAGGTGCCGATCCCAAGACAGGCGACGGCGCCGGCATCATGGTGCAGGTGCCTCACGAATTCATCCTGCTTCAAGGCATTCCCGTGCCTGAAAAAGGGCGTTACGGAACCGGTCTGGTGTTCATGCCTCACAATGAGGAGTCACAGCAGATCATTCTCGACATTTTCGAGCGCGAGGCACTCGCTCTGGGGCTGAAACTGATGGCCGTACGCGATGTACCCACCAACAACGAGCAGCTTGGCGAAGTGGCCCGCTCGGCAGAACCGGCAATCAAGCAGATTTTCGTTTCCGACGAGGAAACCGACGATCCCATCGAAATCCGCCTTTATCTCTTGCGCAAAAGCGTGGAGAAAAAGGTGCGGGAATCTGTCGAGATCGAGGGCAAGGAGGATTTTTATGTCTGCTCGCTATCTTCGCGGGTGATAGTATATAAAGGTATGCTGTCGAGCCTGCAGCTCCGCTATTATTACCCCGACCTGATGAATCCCCGCTTCACCACAGCAATGGCTCTGGTGCACTCGCGATTCTCCACCAACACATTCCCTACCTGGTCGTTGGCTCAGCCATTCCGCATGCTCGGACACAACGGCGAAATCAACACCATCCAGGGCAACCGTCTGTGGATGAAAGCGCGCGAAAGCTCGCTCAAAGCCGAGTCTTTTCACGGATATGACATCACTCCCATATGCCAGGAGGGGATGAGCGACTCGGCATCGCTCGACAACGTGCTCGAATACTTCGTCATGGCAGGCATGAGTCTGCCACATGCGTTGGCTATGCTGGTGCCTGAATCATTTAACGACAAGAACCCGATTTCGTCGCGTCTGAAAGCATTCTATGAATATCATTCAATCCTCATGGAGGCATGGGACGGTCCGGCTGCCCTGCTCTTTACCGACGGACGATATGCCGGCGGCATGCTCGACCGCAACGGTCTGCGCCCGGCGCGCTACCTGATCACCAACAACGACACGGTGGTCATCGCTTCGGAGACCGGCGTGCTCCCGTTCGAGGCTTCAGAAATCAAGGAGAAAGGCCGTCTGCGTCCCGGCAAGATGATGATAGTGGACATGCAGGAGGGCAAAATCTATCACGACGAGGAAATCAAGGAGAAACTGGCCGACCAGTTCCCTTACCGCGACTGGCTCAGCCGCAACCGCATCAACCTCGACTCTATCTCCTCCGGCCGAAAAATCGCCGTGGAAGTGAAAGAGGCCGAGCGTCTGAAAAAAGCATTCTTCTACACCCGCGAGGAAGTGGAGAAAATCATGATTCCAATGGCCGTCGATGCCAAGGAACCTGTCAATTCCATGGGCAAAGACACACCTCTGGCAGTACTTTCCGAGCTTCCCCAGCTGATGTACACATATTTCCGTCAGCATTTCGCTCAGGTCACCAACCCGCCTATCGACCCTCTGCGCGAGGAACTCGTGATGAGCCTCGACAGTTACATCGGAGCTGTGGGCATGTGGCCAAACAAAATGTCGGCCGATCTATGCAAGATGGTGCTTCTGAAACGCCCCATCATCACCAACCGCGAACTCGACCTGCTCTGCAACCTGCGTTATCTCGGGTTCATCACCCGCAAGCTCAACATGACATTTCCGGTAGAAGAGGGTTCTGAGGGCATGGCCAAAGGACTCGAACGCCTCTGCGAGGAAGCCGAGCAGGCCGTTGACGAGGGTTGCAACTATATCATTCTCTCAGACCGCGGTGTTGATGCCAAAAACGCGCCGATTCCGGCGTTGCTGGCCACCTCTGCAGTGCATCACCGCCTGATCCACAAGAAAAAACGTACACAGACAGCCCTTGTGGTTGAAACCGCCGATGCGCGCGAGGTGATGCACTTCGCACTGCTTGCCGGTTATGGAGCCTCGGCCATCAACCCCTATCTGGCATTCTCCGTTCTCGACGATCTTGTCAAGAAAAAGGAAATCCAGCTCGACACCCGCACAGCCATAAACAATTTCATCAAGGCTGTCGACAAGGGTCTGTTGAAAGTAATGTCGAAAATGGGCATCTCTACCCTTACCTCCTACAAGGGCGCACAGCTCTTCGAGGCAATCGGTCTCTCAGAGGAAACATGCCACAAATATTTCGGCAACACAGTCAGCAAAATCGGCGGTATCGGTCTTGAAGCCATGACAAAGGATATTCTTTCGGCTCATAAAGAGGCATTCGGCGATCATTTCGACAACACCGCCCCGCTCCCGTTCACCGGCTACTACTCATTCCGCAAAGATGGCGAGGAACATGCCTGGAATCCCGAGACCATTGCCAAACTGCAACTCTCGACCCGACTCGGCGACTATGCCAAATTCAAGGAGTATACCGAACTTGTCAATCACAAGCCGTCGCCCATCTTCATTCGTGATTTCCTTGACTTCCGTCCCGGCACTCCAATACCTCTCGAGGAGGTTGAGCCTGAAGAAGCCATCATGCACCGTTTCGTCACCGGCGCCATGTCGTTCGGTTCGATCAGCAAAGAGGCGCATGAAGCCATGGCCATTGCCATGAACGCTATCGGTGCCCGCTCCAACACCGGTGAGGGAGGCGAGGATGCAGCACGTTTCAAGCCCCGCGAGGATGGCACTTCGGCCCGTTCGGCAATCAAGCAGGTAGCCTCAGGCCGTTTCGGTGTCACCGCAGAGTATCTTGTCAATGCCGACGAAATCCAGATCAAGGTGGCTCAGGGAGCCAAGCCCGGCGAAGGAGGCCAGCTCCCCGGCTTCAAAGTCGACAAAATTATTGCCAAGACCCGCCACTCTATCCCCGGTCTTACTCTGATTTCGCCTCCCCCTCACCACGACATCTACTCCATCGAGGATCTTGCTCAGCTGATTTTCGACCTCAAGAATGTAAACCCGCACGCCAAGGTGAGCGTGAAACTCGTGGCCGAGAGCGGCGTCGGCACCATAGCTGCCGGCGTGGCTAAAGCCAAGAGCGACCTGATCACCATCAGCGGCAGCGACGGCGGCACAGGTGCATCGCCTGCCAGCTCGATCCACTATGCGGGCGTACCTGTTGAAATCGGCCTGGCCGAGACACAGCAGACTCTCGTTATAAACAATCTGCGCGGACAGGTGAAACTCCAGGCCGACGGCCAGCTCAAATCGGGACGCGACGTGCTCATCATGGCCATGCTCGGTGCCGAGGAATATGGCTTCGCCACCAGCGCGCTCATTGTTCTGGGCTGTGTGATGATGCGTAAATGCCACATGAACACATGCCCCATGGGTGTCGCCACACAGAATCCCGAACTGCGCAAACGCTTCATCGGTCACTCGAAATATCTGATCAACTTCTTCCGCTTCCTGGCCCGCGACATCCGCGAGACAATGGCAAGCCTCGGCATCCGCAAGATGGATGACATCATCGGCCGCGCCGACATGCTGATGGTCAACGACGAGTTGCGCAAATGCCACGCTCCCGGTCTGCGCTTCGACAAGATTCTGTTCATGCCCGAAGAATCGACTGAAAACGCGATCATCAACACCACCGCCCAGGTTCACAACATCGACAAAGTTCTCGACCGGGAAATCATCTCGCGCTCATTTGCCGCAATAGATGCCGGCATGCCTGTGGAACTGGAATTCCCCATCGCCAACACCGACCGTGCTGTCGGCGCCATGCTCGCGGGCACCCTCGCCAAAAAATATGGCGAAGATGGATTGCCCGACGGCACAATCAAGTGCACATTCACCGGCTCGGCAGGCCAGAGCTTCGGCGCATTCCTTGCACACGGCATAGAGTTCCGTCTCTACGGTGATGCCAACGACTATGTGGGCAAGTCGCTTTCCGGCGGCAAGATTGTAATCGCCCCGGCCGACGGCACTGCATATCCACCCGAAAAGAACATCATCGCAGGCAACACCCTGCTCTACGGCGCCACATCCGGAGAAATCTACATCAACGGCCAGGTAGGCGAACGCTTCTGTGTCCGCAACTCGGGCGCCACCGCGGTGGTGGAAGGTGTGGGCGATCACTGCTGCGAATACATGACCGGCGGACGCACCGTGGTGCTCGGGCCCACGGGCCGTAACTTCGCGGCCGGCATGAGCGGCGGAGTTGCATACGTGTGGAACCCCAACAGCGATTTCGACTACTTCTGCAACATGGAGCTTGTGGAACTCTCGCTCATCGAGGATGTGGCCGACAACCGCGAACTTCACCGTCTCATTTCCGCCCACTACAAGCACACACGCTCGCCGCTGGCACAGCGCATGCTCGACGACTGGGACAATTATGTTAAGCAATTCGTAAAGGTTGTGCCCATCGAGTACAAGAAGGTCATGGAAGCCGAAAAGGCCGAAAAAGCTGCTCAGGCAGCCGTAGCAAAATAACAGCAGTCTCAACCTAAGAGCTTGTTTAATAATAAATGTTGCCGATAGGGTCGCATATCCTGAGACTGA
>ERZ1027039.8-NODE-8-length-131659-cov-16.355027_pt1 | contig 131659 bp, 105 predicted proteins | sample MGYA00519438_ERZ1027039 | MGnify/ENA primary metagenome ERZ1027039 (study PRJEB26926, sample SAMN06164810) | human gut metagenome | biome: ENVO:00009003; feature: ENVO:2100002; material: ENVO:00002003 | host: Homo sapiens | place: USA | collected 2012 ...
ACTCGAATGTTATTATTTCCATAATGGTAACTGATTGATTTGCCGCAAAGTTCGGGTGTCCTGAAAAATAAAACGCCACAGATGTACCCACCTGTGGCGAAATAAATTTTGTTAAAGCACGGTTGCCTAATCCTGCTCCCTCATGCGCATCAGCAACCTGTCTTTCAGGGTGGAGAGGAAGCCCGTTCGGTCTTTGGTCTTGGCTTTTAGTTCCATGTAGGTGTGGTAGAAGTCGCCGAGGTCTATGTCGAACACGTATTCAAAGTAGGCTACAATCTCCTTAATATCAACCGTTCCCTTGTTCAGACAGCCGCAGGCGTCCAGTGCGTAGATAAGTTCCACCAACGCCCTTTTCGTCCCCGTCCAGCGCAACAGCCTGCCCATGAAGCCGTTCTTCACCCGCTTGCGCTGTTCCCGGCGTTCCAGCTCGTGCAGACGGTTGGTGAGGTATATTTCCAGCAGTTCGTTGGCTAAAATCTTGGCTACCTTGAAATCGTGACTGGTGCTGAACTGTGGGTCTGTTTCGTAATAGAAACTGTCCACGATGATTTGTATGTCAGGCTTCCCACGTATGAAATACTGCCTGTCCAAGTAGGTGGCTTTCGTTCGGTGGTACTGGTAGAACGCCAAGTTCCGCTGGAACGACCTTGAAATCCGGTCGGTTTCCGACAGCAGGTAGTCCCGCTGCACGTCCTCGCTGCCGCTGGGGAAGCGCACCTCTATCTTGTAAACGGTATTGTAATAGATGATTTTGCTCGCTAAAAGCGGTTTCAGTTCCTTGAAGAAGTGTATTTCTTCTTCCGTGCTGGCGAACGGGTAGGAGATTATAAAGGTTTTGAGTTCGCCCAGTATCTCTTGCAGGTAGTCCACGCATAGGCGGCAGAGCGTCAGCGTGTCCGCTGCGGTGTCCTCGTATTCCTGTATCTGCCATTCCACTTTTTGAAGCAGTCCGGCGAAGTATGTTTCCAACGGTATCTTATGTTCCATAACCTTGTGCTTATCTTTTATGAAGCACAAAGTTACGGGCATAAAAAATCAGTTTTATTCTTGATTTTTCACATTACGTTCTTGTAACTGTGCATTTTCTTGTTTCCTGCGCTTTTCTGCGTATTTCTCCGGGGGTATCTAAAAGATACGCCTTGCAGAAGTCGTTCAGGTTCGATGTCGATGCGAACCCGGTGGTGAACGCCACTTCGGTAAGCGTGAGGTTTGTGTTCAACAGGTAGTGTTCCACGTCCTTTACCCGTTCCTTTATCACCCATTCCTTAGCCGTGTACCCGGTCATTTTCTTTACCTTTCGCCGGAACGAGCCGTATTCCATGCCGCATTTGTCCGCCAGTTTCTCGGCATCATAGACCATGTAGCCTTTCAGACGTACCATTTCGGTGAACGTCTGCCTGCCCAGTTCCGGCAGCATCCGTTCGGCGTGGCGCAGTTCCTTTTCCGTCACCAGCAGTCGGTTGCCCCTTACCGGGTTTCTCCGCAGCAGGTGGAAAGCGTGGCATACCGTGTTGTACACGTTGCAGAGGTACTGCCGTCCCGGTCGCATCCAGTGGAGCGCATCGCAGTAGGCGGTCAGTTCGGGTATCTCGTCCCGCTTGCGGTGCTGTTCCGCCAGTTCGTCAAGTATGGCGTAATGGGTGGTGGACATACCCAGCAGGATAATGATTGCCTTGTAGTCCTTGTATGCCGCCAGTGTCGGCGTTTCCGGCAGGCTTTTGAGCGTGTCGCACACGTGGGCGCACAGCCGCCCGTCCTTGCTGAACGGTTCAAGTTCCAAGTAGTTGTCCATTTTCCGGCTGTTGTGCAGCAGCCATGTTACCTTTTCGTCCAGTTCCTTGCAGGACGCTTCCAACTCCGCTTCGGGAGCGGGAAGCAATAATGATGTAATCCGTTGTTCCATATCTGATGTTTTATATATGAATGACATATCATTTGTTCCACTTCACGCAATCCGTCCAACCCCATTCATCGAACAGCCATGTTTCTAAGAAGAAAAGTACAAAGGGCAGCAGGAACAGAAAATATGCCTGTACTGCGCTGATATGCTTAGAGCGGCGGTAGCGGTTCAACAATGCCTGTACACGGGCTTTCCTGTATCGTGCAAGAATAAATACACAAATAAGCAAAAACATTGCACCTAAATAGCCAAGATGTAAGGACGACCATTGCGGTACATTGTTAATCAGGAGAAAGTTGCCGGGCAGAACTACTACCCACCACCAATACCAAAACAGCAGTATAAAACCTGACATCCGCCCTATCTTCTTGCCCCAAACCTCTCCCTTGAAATATAGGTAGTCAAAAAAATAGTATCTGTAATTCGTCCGGTTTGCACGCTGCTTCACTCGTTCAAAATAGTTATCTGTCTTTTTTATTCCTTTATTCATAATGGTTTGGTGAGGGAAAGCGTTCAGGGGTTATCTTTCCTTGTTACCAATGAATTTACTTTTATATATAGCGTACTCTACTGTGTAAGTAGCCAGCTTCACGCCCAAGAACATACCTACAAGCAATATATATGCTACTAAGCAATATTGATTATACAAGAGGTCTTTTAAGAATACAGGTATCAATAAGGCTATGATTGTAGCGTTCTGAAACCACTTCTGTACTTTCAATAAGAGGTTAATGTATAAATGATTTCCTATGTAATTGAACCCCCATTTATAATTATACCGTTTCAGATAAGATAGTGAAAACCACAATCCTACAAGTGAAGTAATAAGGGCTACTCGCCACCATGCTCCCATGTATGGGAACATACCTTTTAAGAATGTCAGCAAAACAACACCTATTATGCTACATTCATATACAATTCTTACTCTTGTTACATTATTCATATATGTACGCTATTGGTTAGAAAGGAGCATCGTCAGATGCTATCTTTCGTTGTTACTAACTTATTAAATCTTTATTGTATAATTTTTAGCCAATGACGATGTGTTATTATAAAATAAAGTAATACAACCAAAATGGGATAAATCATCCATGATATGAAGGAAGAAATCTTTTGACTATTAAATATCAGAGGTTTACTTCTTATAATTTCCATACCTTTTTTCCCTTTTATATAATACGAACAGAATGTCTTATATAATAAAATATAGATTATGATGAAAAACACAAAAGGGGTTTTATAATTGAAATTCTCCTCTATCAGTAGATATGTCAATACTATAACAGGAAGAAATAATATTCCACATATTATCTGTATCGTCCGCTCATGTGGATTTTCCAATATAAATTTATCCCTATTAAATATGAATATCTGATAATACATCGCATCTAAAATGAATTTTATCATAAAGAGTTATTCGTATTGTTAGTAATGGTTTGCAGCTTGCCACTGTTAAGTGGCACAGGTGCTTGTTAGCAACTACATTAATAATAAGTCTTTTCCATTTCTACAACTTCATTTGCATTTTCATCCCAAAAGAGTGTTCCACATACTTCGCACTTTTCATTTGCCATATTGCTTTCCTCTTCAATCAACATGTCATAACATGCAAAATCTTTACAATTAGGGCAGGTTATGGAAATAACCACTCGACCTTGCTTTTGCTCTAAAGTTGATAACTTCCAAAAATCAGATTTTATAGACTTTAGTTTTTTGGCATCTTTTTTATAAGCCACCAATATGTTATAAGTGTCATTTTCTAAGTCAAGCAATACAACTCTTGCCCCAAGCTTTTCCAATTGCTTATCAAAATAGGATAACGCAAAGGGAATGAAATCACCTCGTTTGGGTTCTTCTATTTCTTGATTATATTTTTGATAAACTTCATCTTCGGATACAACCAATTGTACCCCCAACATTGATTGAAGTCTGTTGTTGAAGAAGTTATACAACATTCCTTGTCTATCTTCTCCACTCCAATCCACTATTAAGAGGAAATTTTTATCCACTAATTTATAGAACAGGCTTTCATCGTCTTTAATAGTCTGTACATTCATTTCCATAAGTTCTTTTTCTCCAAGAACTTTTGCGAGCATTGTTTTATAGTTCATATTTCTTATTTTTATTTGTTGCTAATGGTTTGGTGAGGAACAGCATTAAGCTGTTATCTCGACCTTGTTAACGATTTTATTTCACAATCATAAATTCATTTCCATATGGATAAAATTTTTCATCTATCCATAGTTTAGAGTAGTCTGATAATTTGTAAATTTCAGGTTTATACAGATTTAATACCTTATCCAAAACTCTCTCTCGGAATATTATTCCATCTCCATATTCTACGCTATCTAAAACGAAAAAATTCTGTTTGATTGAACAGTCTTTCAGTTTCATGTCAGGATATACTGTAAAACAAGTACCTAGTTTTTTCTGAAAGTCACTCTGATATGTTATGCCTTTTCCGAAATGAAAAGAATCGTTATCAAAATGACTTATACGTAAAGCGTAGTATTTTTTATCCGTTAGAGTTTCGTTTTTCTTGTTTACTACCTTGACAGTTGCAACATCATATTTATCAATGAACCCATTTTCTTGAAGTAAAGACAAAAACTCTTCCGATACGATTTTTAGTTTTATGCTCCACTGGTCACAAAAATCAAATTGCAAAATTCCCGGTTTCTTGTTGCATACGAGGTATAAGACGGGAGGCAAGTTTTCTTCCCAGCCATTCTTGTCTTTCCACATCCATCTCCCTTTAGTTTGAAATCGTTGTCTTTTACTTTCGTCATAAGTATCACATACATCAAATTTACCATATTCCAATAATCCTTTAGGAAGTTTATCTATCCCATATCGCCAAATATAAAGTTCTTCTGTATTCATAATTATTATCGTTAATGGTTAGAAAGGAGCATCGTTAGATGCTATCTTTCGTTGTTACTAACTTTATTATTTATAAGACTAATCGAATTTTTCTGCCGATTTATCAAGCTATAAACAGTTTACGAAAAATTAAAATTCCTATGATTGCGATATAAATCGGAATGCAGAATATCATCCAATTAGAAATTAGCTTGTTTCTTGTGCAACCTTGATACTTCTTTTTTAATTCCAGAATTTTCTTTTTCCTGTATCGAATACAGCAATATATGATTAACAGACATAAAGGAACGAGTAAGAAGCATAAGCTATAAAGTCCCTCTAAGAACCACGCATATTTATGTTGCATGTCATACCATTCCTTAATAGCGAAAAAGGCTATAATGAGTGATATGCCCAAGCTATAACATAAGTGGATGACAGCACTAAGGTATGGTGGGTCGCCATGCTTTTCATACATTCGATATAGTCTATAAAATATATAATCCATATTTGTTAGTAATGGGTTGAAAAGGAACTCCGCTCAGGGGTTATCTTTTCTTGTTAATAATAGAGTTTATTAGACTTACAAATAATCCACGTACCATTTATCTTCGTCCAAAAATCTTCTTTTTTTACTATCTATCAAGAATTTATTATCCTTTTTGACAATTACATACTGTAGATATTTGTTGTCATTTTGTGTTATTACAATAAATCTATTCTTTCTACTTTCTTGTATATCGACTATTTTTTCTCTACTAGAATCATAAATGTAACTTCCTTCACTTCCCCATGACAAAGCATTCGGACGACTCATTTTTCGTTCTTTATTTGTACAATATTTGATGAATATAGAAGCTACCTTTTGTTTCATCATATCCTGTTTTTCATTCCATGATAATTGAGTATTTTCTTTTTTTAAGCTGTTGCAAAATTTTTCCCATTCATTCATTTCTGAAATAAAATTTAGAACGAATTCTTCAATCGTTTTTTTTGTTACATCATCCATAATTGCGCCTTTATATATGTTTTTTGAAAGTTATAATTATCTATTATTAATGTCTGGAAAGGACCACCGTTTAGGTGGTATCTTTCCTTGTTCAAGGCAGTTTTACCCACCATACACTATTACATATTATATAGAACTTCAATTTTTGAATGCTGTTTCCGACAGAAAGAGGCGTGAAGTTCATGCTTGCACCCCGTTTGTTTTATTACTGCTTTTATCCGTATTTCATTCATTTTTTTGTTCTCCTTTCTTCCATTTTATGGAATTTTACTGTTTCTGTTCACGGCAAGGCATAGCTATCCCAAGTTACTGTCATGCCGCTTTTTTCCGGTGTATGTTGCAATGCTCCAGTACAACCGTATATGTTATGCCGCCACCCGTTACTGTAGTGTGGCTGTAAACTCTCATCCGTCCGCAATGCTCACAGAAATACGGGTTTTCGTATTCACTTTCTGCCTGTTGCAACTCGGCTTCCTTCATTTCGCTTTCATCCCGTCCGAAGTATTCTTCCGGCAGGTTGCCTTTGTTGGAATAGAAGCCGTAGTACCTCACGATGCGGAAATAGCGCAGTGGAACGTGTTGCAGCAACCGGGGGAAGAACTCTCGGTAATGCAGTGTCAGTTCCTTTTCAACCGGGTTTCTCCTGTCGGGCGAGTTCCTGTAATCACGGTAACGGAATGAAATGTTCTCACCGTCCATTGCCGTAATCTTGTATTCACTCAGGCACGCCCGCTTGGAATACCTGCCCACATACTGTATCACCTGCTCCGGCATCTGTATGGGCTGCTCCAAATGTACAATCCAGTCCTTTTTGTTCGCCACTTTTTTGATGAAGCCCATAAACTCCATGCGGTCATGGAAGTCATGCTCCAGCCTGCCCGTGTCGAACAACCCTATCAGCGCATTTTCAAACTTGTAGCGGAACACCTTGCGGATTGAGGGGATATGTACATAATCACGTTCGGGAATGACAATTTTTCCGTTGCTGTCAATACCGCCCCACGACATAATCATGTGCGTGTGTACATGGAACTGTTTCGTTTCCCCGTAGGTATGCAGCACGGCAATCACCCCGGTTTTCAAGCCGAATTTGTGCTGCATCCAGTCCTTAACGGTTTCAGCCGATGTGCGCATCAGGATATTCAATATTTCTTTCTTGTTGCGCTTCACCAAGTCCAGTAATATATGCGGCAAGGTCATAACCACATGGCGGTGTGGCACTCGCAGCAACTTGTCTTTCATGCGTGCCGCCCATTTCAACGTGTCACGCCAGCCACATGACGGGCAGAAACGGTTCTTGCAGCTATGACTGATTTCCCGTACTTCCCCACAATCAGGGCAGGCATATGTGTCTATCCCCAAAGCGGCTGTACGGCACACACGGATAGCGTTCACCGCCTTGTACTGTTCGGGGGTGATGTACTCCGCCGGGTGCTGTGCGTACTCGTCCCACCACCGATTGAAGAAGTCGGATAAACGGTACTTTTTCGCTTTGCAACCGTCTGTGTATATGTCGTTTAACAAATCTGTCATGCTTGTATGGTTATTTCCTTTATCTTTGCTAAACCCTTGTAAGTCGCTGATTTATAGTTGTTTTAATTGCCTTGAATGTTATTTGTAAAAACACTCGTTTGGTATCTTTCATTTTGATAACCGACACTCGACAGGTGTGTTTCCTAATCTCTAATAGCTGCACCCTGTGTCAATGCCTCTCTGATTCTTCGAATATTCCGTTTGTTGTGTCCAAATGAGCATATCGAAGTGCGTTTGTTCAGGTCGTTTACGCTGTTAACCCACACTTGACCTTGGTCGAACACAATAAATATCTGCTCGCCCCATGTCAGATGCCAAAGCGCCGGGTTGGTATGTGCCACGATGCAGTCTTCTCCGTAGTGGTCAACGTCCCAATCATAAGTCACCGATAGATTATATATCTTGTCATAAATCGACTGCTTATCCAGTGTGGTAGGTATGTTACTGAAATCCAACTTGCGCCTCTGACTTCGGTATAGCACATAGGCAAGCAGCAGTAATACACCGCCAAACCAGAGAAAAGCAGACACGAACTGCCCGTTTGTATAGAACATGATACCCATAACACTCAGAGATATCACAGAAACCAACATCAGCATGTGCGATGCCCCATAATGGGTGTATGCCCAGTCAATAATAAGAGGCAAGGTTTTCCTTTTTAACACAAAGTCGGCAAGGGCGGCATCTTTCTCCTCCCGGTAACGGTAGCGATAGGCAAGCCACCATATCAACTCGAACAATGCACATACAACCCCAAAGACAATAAGGTTGAAAACATCATTGTCTATTTTGCTCACTCGCGGCTCTACAGAATAAGGAATTCCGCCAAAGGTCAGTTCCTTACAGGCTACGTTATAACCATTGCTGGAAAAATAATATTTATAAACATATTCCTCCTTGCCATCGGAACTCGAATAGGAGTTACTTGTCGGACGGACTGTCTCTCCGTTAATGGTCAACAGGGGCGGATTCTGGTCGGGACGGGCATTGCAAGTCAACGTGGCACAATATTTTACAAAATCCTTTTTCAGTTGAGCCACACGCAGATGGCATTGCAATTTACTTAAATCTGCTTCGGGAGGATGTACGGTTACACGGCATTCCGGAGTAGTATACGCCTGATTTCCTACTTTTACGGATGCCGGTGGCAGTTGAAACTCACCGCTTTCCCCGAACCGTACAAAATAACAGAATCCGGTTTCATTTGTCTTGCTTTCCACACCGTTTATGATGGCATAACTGCTGCTTTTATGAGGCTCCGGACCACGTAGCACTTCTATGCTACTGTCAAACTCAGGAGCTGCAACCGAATCGAATTGGGAATTGACCAGTGCATACGTCAATTTCACCTCCTGTCCGGTGCGAAGAATTCCCAGCGTGTCCAACTTTATGTGAAAATACACAGAATCTGCCGTAGCCGAGACATTGGCCCTGACTGTTGGCAACAATACCGACAACAACAGGAGGGTAATCAATCCGCTTCTGATAGTCATGCTTTTGATATGTCTTGTCATTTTTATCATATATGGTAATTTGTAGATACGATATAATTTGTATTCTCCTTCATAATATGATAATGCACCCTACGAATCATCCAGAGAATCAAGTGGATTGGGTATGCTCGATTTGTGTGTACTCGTCACATGAAGATAAATAGATGTGGTCTTGATGTCATTATGACCCAGCAGTTCCTGTATGGTTCTCAGGTCTGTTCCTTGCTCCAGCAAGTGGGTCGCAAACGAATGGCGCAGCATGTGTACATGTACCCGGTGCTTGATTCTGGCATGGCTGGCAGCTTCTTTCAGTACCTTTACCAGCGCACTGGCAGAATACGGTTCTCCGGGTGTCTCTCCCTCGAACAGCCATTTCTGCGGACGGTACTCCTTGAAATATTCCCTCAGTTCCTTCAGCAGTTTTTCCGACAGCAGCGAATACCGGCATTTCCGTCCTTTGCCCATGATGCGTACAAGCATCCTTTCGCTTATGATGTCCTTGGGGGTGAGGTTCAACAGCTCGCTCCGCCGTAGTCCGGCTGAGTATATCAATGAGATCATGCAGCGGTGCTTCCGGTTCGACAGACACGAGAGGATACGGCATACCTCATTACGGCTCAGCACTTCGGGCAGGCTCTTGTACTCTTTGGCGCGGGTAATGCCGCCGTAGTATTGCCGCTTTCCGCCCTTCACCTGCTCGTAGTAGAACTTGATGGCATTGATGCGCATGTTCTGCTGCGATACCGAGATTTTCTTTTCGTTTACAAGATAGAGGATGTATTTGTTGATGTCCGCCACTTTCAGGCGGTCGATGTTGCGTCCTTTATGGTATTCCATAAAGTCGCTGAAATAGGCACGATAGGTTTTAATGGTCGAGGGGCTGTAACGCTTCTGCTCCAGCAGTTCCAGATAGCCTTCCGGCAGTGTGTATTCCCTTTTGGGCTTGGGATGCCTCACATAAACCCTGCTGTAATCGATGTAGGCGTGGGGCGAATAGCGGTCGTAGAAATCAGGCAGCCTGAAAGCGGCAGCAGGGATGCAGGCAGAATTCTCGCCTGTCTTTTCCGCATCTTGCGAGAGCAGTATGCCAACAGCCTCGCTGTCAGCATACTCTATCCGTATGTAATCCGCACCGTTGCGTTTTTCCTTATACAGCACGATGCTTCCTCTCTGTTTCCGAACATGATCCATAGTACTGAATGTGATGTCATACAGATGCAAATATACACAAAGAAACAGAAAAACCAACAGGTTGGTCGGTTTTATTTTGTTAAAGTCCCTCGCTTGGGTATCGTCCGCCGTTCCGGAGTGCCTGCAACCTGTATCTTAGGCTTTCAGCAGCGAATAGAGGAAGTGCAGGCTGCGTGAGAGTTTCCGGGTGTCAAGCCCCTGAAAGAAGGACAGCTCATAGGAGGTTCCGAAGAATATCTGCCAGAACATCGAAGCCGCTTCATCCACATCCACATCCTGCCTGATTTCCCCGCTTTCTTTCGCCTTTTCAATAGCAGCTTTCCACAGTTCAAGGTTCTGGCTGAATATAGCAGCAATCTTTTGTTCCACGCCAGGATAGTACATCCTTACCTGCATCAGCAGGTGGTAATAATAGAAGTTGACACTGCACCCGCCGGAATTGTCCCCGTCGTCCAGCAGTCGTACGAGCCTCTGCCTCGTGTTCTCCACTCCGGCTACATACTGGTCAATAAATTCCTCCAGCGAGTTTGCCGTAAAGTTGAACTTGTTTTTAGTATGCTGGGTATCGAACACGTACCTGTCTGCCACAGCCGTGAACAGGTCCAGTTTGAACGGGAAATAATAGGTCAGTCCCGCTTTCGACAGTCCGCAGGTTCTGGCAATCTCCATCTGACTTGCCTTCTCGTAATTCATCTTTGCGAATATCCGCAAAGCCTTTTCCAGTACTTCATCCCTGTTGGTAAACATATTTCTATATCCATTGGTTTTCTTCTGCGAAGATAGTGATTTCGGGGGGATTTCCCTTCACCGTACCGGTTATTTTCATCCCCCCCGGATTTCTGCATACCCAGACTGTGCTGTCAGGACTGCCCGCTATGGACACCCGCAGCCTCTATTCTTCCCATTCCATTTCCAGCTTCCCGTTGATGTCATAGCGTTTCCACCGTCCCGTGCGGTGACCGTTGCGGTAGGTTCCGGTTTCCCTTACCTTGTCGTTCTTCACGTAGCGCGACTCGAAGGGACCGGTCTGGCGTCCGTTGACGTAAGTGCTGGTTTCCCAATAGTCGAACCGGTTGTCGCGTACCAGTGACTTCGCCTTGCCGTTGAGCCGTCCAAACTCGTAGGTTGCCTCATAGACAAGTTCTCCGGTTGCCGGGTCGTATTCCCTGTAAAGGCCGTCATACCGGTTGTTCATTTTGTAATATTCCTTGAGCCGAGAACCGGTCTCTCTGTCAAAACGGACTTGAAGCCCTTCTTCATTCCCGTCACGATAGGTTGTGATGTGCAAGGTATCGCCGCTCTCCGCTATCTGCACCCAGGTTCCATCCTTCTGCCCGTTTTTGTAATGGCCGGTTGTGCGGGGCTGGCCGAACAGGTAAAGCTGTTCAAAGTCGCCGTCAAGCAGCCCCTGCTCGTTGTAGTAAGAGGTCTCTTTCAGCTCGAATGTGCCCTTGATGTAGGAATACTGCTTGCCGGTCTGCTTCCCGTCCTTATAGTTGTGTTCCCTGCGCAGTGTACCGTCAAACTCGTAGTACACGTCCTTTCCGTCTTGCTTTCCTCCTTTGTAGAAGCGTTCCATTTCCAGTTTCCCGTTTGTGTAGAACGTGCGGTGGGCACCGTCCAGTTTGCCGGATTTGTAGGATTTCTCTTCCGTCACCCTGCCTTCGTCGTCATATTTCCTGAAGATTCCGTCCTTCCAACCCTCCTTGTAGGAGCCCTTGGCTTTCAGCTTGTTGTAGATGTATTCTTCGTAATCGCCATTGTAAAGACCGTCCTTGAAACGGGCAAGGATATAGGCGGAATGGTAGCCGTCGATAATGCGGTGCTCTCCGTCAAGAGGCTTGTCGCCCGAAATTTCCCGGTGGAGAATACGACCGTCTCCCAGATTTATGGCTGTGATACGGTCTATAGGGTATTCTTTCTGTGCATGGAGCGGTAAAACGCACAGCGAGGCTGCCAACAGCAGAAAATAACAGTTCATTCGTTTCATACTTCAATTGTCTTTAGGGTTATTTCTATTCTTTGAATCTCATTCTTTCTTCAGTGTCCGTATTCCCGGTCAGGATGCCGTCCGGTCGCAAATATACACAAAGAAACGGAAAAACCGACAGGTCGGTCTGTTTTTTTGTTTTGTCATAGTTTCCTCCCGTATTTTTCCGCTTTTACAACAGGCAAGCCGATCACGTTCTGCATGGCAGTGTGACCGGCTTGCAAGAATCGGGCCTACATCTTTATCCCTTTCATCCGGTGCTCATCCTTGGGCTGAAATCCCGGCCGTACGGCAGAGAACCGGTCTGCAATGTTTTCACCGGCAGGATGCTGCCCATCAGCCGTACCGCGTACCTGCGTAACATCTCCCAATGTCGGTCGGGCCTGTTGCTGACCCTCCGTTTCCTTTTCGGCGGTTTCCGTTGCAGGAGGAGCCAGTTCCAGCTGTATCTTGCGGTCGAGTGCGGCAAGTTCGGATTTCAACTGTTTCAGTTCGTCCTCCTTCTTCCACACCTTGCTGACTATCTCCTGCAACTGCGGAACCTCCTTTTCCAGCACCTCGTTCTTCGCCTTGTACTGGTCAATGGTGGAAGGTATCTTCTCCAGCGCGTTCAGGAAATTGCGCGCGGCGGCTACCGGGTCAGCCATTGCCAGATGCCCGTTGTTGTAGGTGTACTTGTAGTTTCCCTCCACCACAAAGCGGTTGTCTGTAAACTCCAGTCCCTCTTTGAGCGTCCTTTCGCTGACCACCTTGACGGGGAAGCCGTACAGTTCCCCAATCGGTTTGTACAGTCCGCCCGTAGTGGCGTTCTTGGCTATCTCCTGCAAACGCTTTCCGATAACTTTTTCATCGGTAGAATCTACGCCGTCCACCTGGACCGCATTCAGGCGGTTGCCCTCCTTATTGGTCTTGACAACGGAAAGAAAACGGTTCCAGTCCTCCGTCATGGCTTCGATGACAGCCGTGTTGTTACGTAGCTCTCCCGTCTTGGCTTCCAGCTTGAACTCCGAATCGCGCTTGCCTTTGTTGAACGACTTGCGTTCCCCTTCGAGCGAGGCGATACGCTTCTCTAATTTCGCCTTGTCCAAAAGGTCGGTATTACCGGAGAGCAACGCCATGTACTCCGAGAAGTTCATGCCCGATTTCTCGTCCATAGCTCCCTCGTCAATGGTACGCGCGCCCATCGCCCCGCTCTTGAGCTGCGAGATGAACGTCTGCTTACAGTGCAGCAGGTTGAACTTGTAGCTGTCCAGCGATTTTTCCACCGCATAGATGATGACATCCACGTTGTTCCCCGCAAAGTGCTTGGCAATCTCGTTGCCGGCCCTGACACCACGTCCGTCACGCTGTTGCAGGTCGGACGGGCGCCACGGCGTATCAAGATGATGGATCGCCACGCACCGTTTCTGCGCGTTCACGCCCGTTCCGAGCATACTCGTGGAGCCGAAGAGCACACGCACCGTCCCGGCATTCATGGCCTCTATCACCGCCTTGCGTGCCTTGTCGGTCTTGCACTCCTGAATGAAGCGGACTTCGCCGGCCGGTATGCCGTAGTCCTCCGTCAGCTTCCGCTTGATTTCGCTGTACACGTTCCACCCTTCACCCGGCTGATACGTCCCCAAGTCCGAGAATACGAACTGCGTGCCTTTCTGTGCGTCGTATCTGTGGTAATACTCCGCTATCATCTTGGCGCAGTGGCTCGCCTTGTTGTCGGGATGGTCTTCATAATGCGGGTCTATCATGCGCATATCCAGTGCCATCTTGCGGGCGTAATCGGTGGCGATGAGCATCTTCGCCTTCTCCTCCGTTTCCGACAGCGGCAGTCTGCCCAGCAATGTCGCATCGCCCGTTTTGGCAAATTCCATCAACTGCTTGATGAAATACTCCTGGTCGGGCGTGGGCGGTATGTGGTGCAGTATCTCGTTCTTGTGCGGACGGTCCACGCCCACATCCTCCGCCGTGCGGTAGTCGGTGATTTCGTTGTAGAAGGCGGCAAGCTCCGGCACCTTGATGAAGTAGCGGAAACGCTCCTTCTGCACGATGTTGTTCGTCACGTTGAACTCGAAGTCGGTGGTCTTCTTGGCGAAAATCGCCGCCCACGCATCGAAGCAGCGGATGTCCTGCCTCTCCAGCTCTTTCGGACGCAGGTACTTGAAGAGCAGGTACAGCTCCGTCAGCGAGTTGCTGATGGTCGTGCCCGAAAGGAACGTAGCCCCCAAGTCCTTGCCCGTCCGCTCCTGTATGGTGCGGATGGCAAAGAGCATGTTCAGGGCTTTCTGGCTACCCTCGCTGTTGCCCAATCCCGCCACACGGTCGTGCCGCGTGTTAAACGTAAGATTCTTGAACTGGTGCGACTCGTCTATGAAGATATGGTCGATGCCCATCTGCTTGAAATCCGCCACATCGTCCGTGCGTGACTTGATGGCGTATTCCACTTTTTCCAGTTTCGCTTCAAGGTTGTGCTTGCGCTTCTCCAGCCCTTTCAGCATCGCCCGCGACACATTTTTGCCCTGCTGACGCAATACTTCCAGATTTTCCTCCACCGTATCAAGCTCCGCCTGCAGGATGCGCTGTTGCAGCTCCGGACTTTGCGGTATCTTCCCGAACTGGTCGTGGCTCATGATAACGCAGTCGTAGTCGTTGTTCCTGATGTTGTTGAAGAAACGCACGCGGTTGGCGGTCGAGAAATCCTTTTCCGAAGCATACAGGATGCGGGCGTTCGGATAGGCGGTCTGATAGATGGCTGCAATCTCCGCCACATTCGCCTTCAAGCCGATAATCATCGGCTTGTGCGCCAGTTTCAACCGCTTCATTTCATGTGCTGCAATGCACATTATCAGCGTTTTACCGGTTCCAACCTCATGGTCACAGATCCCGCCTCCGTTCTGCTTCAGCATCCATACGCAGTCCTTTTGCGAGGGATATATGCTCTTGATTCCCCGGCTTGCCAGCCCTTTGAGATTGAGGTCGGGAAAGGTCTGGTGGCTTCCGTCATACTTCGGGCGCACGAAACAGTTGAACTTGCGGTTATACATCGTCACGAGCCTCTCCTTGAACTGTGGCGACTGCTCTTCCAGCCATTCGGAGAACCCACCCCGGATTTCGTCAATCTTGGCGTTGGCGAGCTGTATGCCCTCGCTGTCGCGCACCTTGATGTCGTTGCCGTGTTCGTCCTTGCCGATGGACTTCATCATGTCGGGGCAGGTGTTGTGCAGGGCGTGCTTCAGCAGGTGCATACCGTCGTAGTGGCGGTAATAGCCCTTTACCAGAAACTCGTCCGTGATTTTCATGGTACGGTAGCTGCAAGCCACCGAGAACTCGTCCATGCTGGCGGAATAGGCGATTTTCACGTCCGTTTCAAACAGGTGGCTCATATACGAGGCGTACACGCCCGTGGGAATCCATCGTTCACCGAAGTTGAAGTCGAGGTCTTCAAACTCAATCCGCTGCGGTTCGGCTTCTTTCAATGCTTCCAGTGCCTCCTTCACTTCAGGCATATGTTCATTTTCGGGATTGGCATTTATCCAATTTTCGATTCGTTCCGCCTTCTCTATCACGTTTCCGGCGATGAACCTGTCCTTGATTTCGTAACCGGTTACAAGCGGGTTGTAGAAGATGCGCCCTTTCAGGGCTTGGAGCAGTTCCTCCTCCGTTCCGTCGGTTATCTCCCTCATATAATCGAGATCGACCGTTCCGAACCGGTTGAGCGATGCTGCAAGCGCTTCCTCCGGTGTCCCGGCATTCACGGCGGACTCCACCCCGAAGGATACGGGGCGTTCAAAGATGTCTGCCTTCACAAACCTGCCGCCCTCCGCACGTTCCAGCGAAAGGACATCGCGTCCGCCGGCATCCATCATCACCAGTTTCACATTCTGCTTGGCATTGAGGTTGCCGTAGCGCATGACAAATTCATCGTAGCAGGTGTTCAGGTGTTCACGCCACTGGGGATTTGCCTCGTGTCTGTTCGATTCATAGCGGTACAGCCTCTCGTATGCGTCACGGACTGATACATACAGCAGTGCCTTTTCTTTCTGATAACCGGTCAGTCCGAGCGGCTGGAATGTCGCACCGTAGGGAGTGATGTCTTTCAGATATCCGATGTCGCGTGCCCTGTTTGCCACCAGCGACCCTTCACGCAGGTGCATTTCAGGCGTGCGGTGATAGGGACGCGGTTTCATATCCAAGACTTCCTCCTTCTTTTTCACCTCCGTATCGTGTTCCGCCTGTTGTACGGTGGGTGCTTTCGGTTGTTCCTGCCTGTGCCGTTCCGCTTCCTGCCGAAGTTCCTTGCGCCGTTCCGGGGTCAGATTCATCATCATCTCATAGAAGCCGTTGATGGGCGGATTGTCCTCCCAGTTGATAGCGGCATAAATATCGTCGGGGTCGCTTTGCTTATCCGCTTCCTCCACTTTCTCGTCCGTTTTCTTTTCAGCCAAAGAAACAGAGGTGGTATGCGGAGGTATATTCGTAACCTTCGGTGTAACCTGCACTTTCGGTTTGGACGCGGTACGCTTTGCGGCACTTTCCTTTTTCGCTGCCTTTTTCTTCTTGGAAGTTTCCTCCTTGCTGACTTCTTCGGTCATTCCCCAAAGGTCAAGCAGGGAGAGCTGCACACCGTCCGAATGCTTCATCGGGCGGTGTGGCTCTATCTCCGGCTTTTCGTCTGTGGGCTGTGGCGTTACTTCTTCCGGTTTTGCCACCGTTTCGGAGTTCGTTACATTTTCAATATGCGGCTGTATTTCGGGAGTGGAGGCAATTTCACCTTCCGTGCTTTTACTTTGCGCAGGATGAAGACTGTGCCTGTCATACAGTTTCTTGTCAAACTTTAGCATTTCAATGCTTAAATGCTCCCGCAAGTCCTCCGCCATCTGTTCAATGTCGCCCCGGTGCATGATTTTATAGGCAGGTTTCCCGTAAGGGTCTGTACTTCTTATCAGGTCGGAATGGGGAATCATGCCGATGCTGCCGACATATCCGTTCTCGAAACTGCCGATCGTGGTCTTCCCTGTCTGTATGAACATTTCCTCATAATCATACAGTTCCCGTTTCTTTCCGCTGTTCTTTTGCAGGATGATCAGGTCACTGCCCACTTCCGTGCCTGCGTTGTCCGTGAAAAGATTGTTCGGCAGGCGTGCGACACCCACCGGATTGGCATGTTTCATCATATACTCGCGTATGGGCGCGTTGGACGGGGCATCCAGCACCCCTTGCGAGGTGATGAACGCCACAATGCCGCCCTCGCGCACCGTGTCGAGGCTCTTCAGAAAGAAATAGTTGTGTATCGTCTTCGCGGCGGAACGCCTTGCAGGGTCGTGGCTGCCCGTAAACTCCGGGTCGAACACCGCCACATCACCGAACGGAATGTTGGAGATGACAAGGTCGAAGTAGTCGGTAAACGGCTTTTCTATCTTCTCGAATCCCTGCACCCGCACTTTCTGATCGGGATGCAGGTGTTTCAGAATCCTGCCCGTCATCAGGTCTTTTTCAAATGCCATTATATCGGCATCCGGCTTGTAGCCCAGCACCGCATCCACGAATGCGCCCACGCCTGCCGAGGGTTCAAGCACACGGTCGGGGCGTATGCCGTGCCCGTGCAGCACATCGGCAATCGCATCGGTTATCTCCGGCGGGGTGTAGAAGGCGGTCAGTACGGACTGCTTCATCGCGTCCATGTACCGCTTGTATTCCATTTCGTCACGGCAGTTCTCCCGCACCAGTCTGTGCAGCTCCACCGTAGGGGCAAACAGTTCGAGGTCTGATTTCGCCCAATGGACGGCATCCGTCAGTTCCTTGGCGGGGTTCAGTATGCACTTCAGCCCTCCGAAGCCGCAGTAATGCTCCAGCAGCAGCCTTTCGCGTGCGGTGGGGGTACGCTGTTCCCTGTCAAGGATGAATGCCGTCCGTATCGCCTCGATGTTGTCCCGTAATCTCTGCTTGCGGTTAAACGCCATACTCTTCGATGTAAAGTACGACGGCTCCCGTCAGCTCCGTGCGAAGCAGGTCGTAGTCGGGCGACAGGGCGAAGTTGTCGTCCGAGAGGTCGTAAATGGAGAACACCGCATCGACGAGCGGAAGCAGTCCGGCAATGAAGCCTTCCTGCTTATCCTCCGGCACATCATCGGCAAACTCGCTTTCCACGACTTCGCGGAGGATGGCATACTTGGAATAGTGAAGTCCGCGTAGCAGGACGTTCATCGCCAGCTCCTGAGCACCCTCGGCAGGATAGCCGTCAAGCCGTGCCCGCTCATACGTTTCAGCGGCACGGTCGGCACGCTCACGGATAAAGGCGGTATCGGTTGCCTGTTCAAACCGGTTGTTGCGGAGGTAGTCAAGCAGGTACAGACCGTAATAGGAAAAGTCGGTCTGACCTTCGTTTTTCTTCTTGTTGTTCATTACTTTGGAATTTAGTGGATGAATGAATGGGATAATCATATTTGAGGAAGGAAGAAAAAAGGCACTCGGTATCCCTCCGAGTGCCACCACTAAATCCAAAGTATGAGTGTAATCCGGTATCGAAGAACAATCCATTACTCTGAACCAGTGGCAAAGTTAGCGCAAAAATCCGATTAAGCGAAACAAATGAAAATCATATTTACATTTGTGAGCGTGAGGATTTTATTCAAATCGAAGACAATACGAAATAAACCCGTTTATTTCTATTGTTGAGATGCAGCCTGACTTATCAAAAGTTAGCACTATTTCTTCCGTCCTGAAAATTTCTTTGTTGTTTTCTTTTCAGGGAATACAAAAGTCGTGTTGAACTCCCCGTCAAAGGCTATGGTGGCATCAAAGCTTTTGCCATGCTTGCTCTTGAAGCCTTTTAGCAGTTTCGTGTGCCCTTCGGTAAGCAGGTCTTTGATCTCGTCATCGGAAAGGGTGCGGTTCGCTTTCTGTCGGAAAACGGGCAGTCCGCACTCCGCATTGTCGCAACGGACGACCTTGCCGTAGAACTGCATCGTTCCCGTTCCGCACTTGGGACACTTGCAGCCGGAATCCTTGCGGGCGAAGAGCTTGTCGCATGAGAGCAGTTCCGAGGTAATCTCCCTCGTGTACGCCTCTATCTCCTTGCGGAAGGTATCGGCGGGCAGCTCCCCGCGCTCGATGCGTGCCAGTTCCTTTTCCCATTCGCCTGTCAGGGCGACATCGGCGATGCGCATCGTCTTCACTATAGAATAAAGAGCAAGCCCTTTTTCGGTAGGCACGAGCGATTTCTTGCAGCGTTCCATATAGCCGCGTTTGAAGAGTGTTTCGATAATCGCCGCACGGGTGGCGGGCGTGCCGATGCCGCAATCCTTCAATGCCTGACGGAGCGCATCGTCCTCAACCTCCTTTCCGGCGGTTTCCATAGCCGAAAGCAGGGTGGCTTCGGTATGCAACGGCTTGGGCTTGGTCTTTCCCTCCGTGATCGAGCAGCCCTTCAGTGTCAGCGTGTCGCCTTCCTGCCAGTCGGGGATGGAGATTTCCTCCTTGTCCTCCTCGCCATGGACCGCACGCCATCCGGCCTGCCTGATAATGCTGCCTTTTACCATGAACTCCGCTCCGGCGCACTCCGCTGTAACGGTAGTGGTGTCCTTGACACACTTCTCCGAGAAAGCCTCTATCATGCGTCCGGCTATCATCTGATAGACGGTGTTGTCCTCTTTGGAGAGGAATAGCGGCTTCTCGCCCGTGACGAGCAGGGCGTGGTGGTCGGTCACTTTGCTGCCGTCCACACTGCGTCGTGTGGGTCCGGCTTTCTCCTGCACCTTGCCTTGCCATTCGGGCATCGCACCGATGAAGGCAAGCAGTTTGGGAATTTCAGCAAACACGTCGTCGGGGATGTAGCGGCTTCCCGTTCTCGGATAGGTGATGAGTTTCTTCTCGTAGAGCTTCTGTGCGATTCCAAGCGTCTGCTCCGCCGTGAAGCCATGCTTGGCGTTGGCCTCTTTCTGGAGTGTGGTCAGGTCGAACAAGAGTGGAGTTTCTTCCGTCTTTTCCTTGCGCTCTACTTTCGTGACGGTGGCTGTGCCTGCTTCCTTTACCTTATTATATAGTGCCGTCGCAGGTTCTTTCTCTTTCCATTTCCCGGAAGAGGATAATTTCACCGTTCCGTCATTATCATTTCCGTTCACGGCGATATGGAGCTGCCAGAAGGCTTCTGGAGTGAAACGGCGGTTTTCCCAGTAACGTTCGCACACCATTCCCAATGTGGGAGTCTGCACACGTCCGACGGAATATGTGCCGTGTCCGGCGGCGATGGTGAGTGCCTGCGTGCCGTTGATGCCCACGAGCCAGTCAGATTCGCTCCGTGCTTTGGCGGCAAGAAAGAGGTTGTCATACTTGCTTCCGTTTTCGAGGTTACGCAGTCCTTCACGGATGGCCTTGTCGGTAAGCGAGCTTATCCAGAGGCGGACGAACGGGGTGGAACATCCGATATAGTGGTAGAGGTATCGGAAGATAAGCTCTCCTTCGCGCCCTGCATCGGTCGCCACGACGATCTGCTCGCTTCCGTTGAAAAGGCGGGCGATGACCTTGATTTGCGCCGTCACGCCGCTGTCGGGCTTGTAGCCCTTCTCCGCCTTGGTCTGACGGGGGATGAGCATGAAGGTTTCGGGGATGACGGGCAGGTTGTCGCGGACGAATCCGCGCACACCGTAGCCGTCAGGCATGGCAAGCTGGACGAGGTGTCCGAACGCCCATGTCACGGCATAGCCGCCTCCCTCGAAATATCCTTCCTCTCTCTTTGTCGCGCCCACGATGCGGGCGATTTCACGTGCCACACTGGGCTTTTCTGCAATGATTGTCTTCATGTTGAATTGTTTTTGATGATTGATACTTTGGATTGTTTGGATTTAGTGGCGGGCTTGGGGATATTACATCTTCATGCCCTTGCCCGTTCTCTTCTGCGGTTTCTCCTGCTGCCGCTGCTGGCTGTCGTCCTTGGGGGTGGTCTGTCCCTTCTGCAACGGCTCATTCAGGTTCTTGGTCGCCTCGTTGGTCTTGCCCTCGTTGTTCACGGCCACCTGCGTGCGGCTCTCGTTGCTTGGGGCGACCTGCTGCGCGTTGTCGGGATTGGTATCGTAGCGGTACGGGCGTCCCTTTTCCGGGTTGAACTTGATGTACATCGTGGCGTGGAAGCCCTGCTTGTCAGTTACGTTCTCCAGCCTCACGGCTCTGCCCGCCACGTAGTCGGCTTTCTGCTGGTCGGTAAAGTTCACATTGCTCCATTTGCTGATGGAGCGGATGCTGCCGTCCTCGTTGGTCCATGTGTTGCGGCGTTGCTCCTTGTTCGTACCGGCGGCATTTTCCGTACCTTGCGACTGCGCTTGTGCTTGTGCTTGGCTGGGATTCTCCTTGGCTTCCTGCGTCTGTGCGGTACGTGGCGACCTGCCTGTGCCCGGCACGAACTCCACACCGCGCTGTTCCACGTTCACTTGCAGGGTGGTGACGAACTTCCTACCGTCGTTGCGCTCGATGAGCTTGTCACGCACGGGCAGCCCGGCGCGGAGCATGTCCTGCTCCTGCTTGGTGATTTCCGTTTTGCCGATACGCTCCGGTATGCGCACCTTGCTTGCCGGCACATCCGTAATCTCGTTCGTCTTGCGGTCTATGCTGACGAATGAGGGTGTGATTTCACCCGTTTCCTTGTCCACAAGGTCCACGACCCTGCCGAGGTTGCCCGTCTCGCGGAGGTTCTTGCGGTCTTCATCGGAAAACTTGTGTTCCTTGTATTCTTCCAGTTTCTGCTCCTTGCGGATGAAGTGTGGCACAAGGCTGACATTGCCCTCGCCGTCCTTCTTGAAGGAGAGTCGCGCGTCCAATTCAAATGCCTCGCCGCCGAAATTGGGCGTGACCTTCACCAAGTCTGATTTACCGTAGTTGAGCATCTTCTGAAGGTCGCCGGACTTTTCAAGCTCGTCGCGTTTCACGCCCCAACGCTCTTCCAGCTCCTGCCAGTTGATTTTGTTCTCGTCGATGGGCTGGTAGCCCTGTCTGCCCTGCGTCTGCTGCGGGGCTTCCTGATTCTGTTCTTGTTTCTGTTCCATTTCTTCTTGATTTTTAGGTTCTTCCTGATTTTCTTTATTTTCCTGATCAGGTTGTTGTTCTTCTTGTTTTTGCTGTTGCTGTTCCTCCTGCACTTTCTGCACTTCCTGCTCGTAGCCGGAAGTGTCCACCTTGTGGGGTGCAAGCAATTCACTGTAGGCTTCGGGGTTCTTCAGCAGCTCCTTCATCACTTCCAGCAGATTGTCGGCCTGCTCTGCCGCAACCCGGTAGAAACCGAAGCGGCTGGGTTCCTTGCACTGGCGGAAGAAGTTCCTGAAGAAGTTGTCCAGCACGTCTCCGTGCCGGTCGAATTGCAGGAAACTCTGCGCGTTCTCCGCCTTGGCGGGGGTGCGCTTGGGCGTGCCGTCCGCATTCAGTCCGGCTACCACGCTGATCTCACCCGTCTTCTCGTCACGGACAATCAGCACGTCCTTTTCGTCTTTTTTCTTTGCCATCTGATTAAATTTTAATTGGTTATTTATTGAACATATTGCGGATGCGTGCCTTGTAGAACTCGATGTCGTTCTGCCGGAAGTCCTTCACATGTTTGGAAAGGAAGTCCAACACGTCCGTTTCGCTGTAATAGGTTTTTTTGCCCAAGGTCTTGTAGGAGAGTGCGCCCTCACTGCGGTAGCGTTGCAGGGTACGCTTGCTGATCTGGAGGAGCATGCACAGGTCCTGATTGTCGAAAAGGCGGATGCCTTCGGACAGGAACGGCGGTTGTTGCCCCTGCGCCTTCATAGCCAGCAGCAGCTCGTCCTGACGGTCGAGGCGTTCGAGGATTTTCTGCATCCATCCCTCGAAATTGTTTCGGGTAAGCAGTTCCATACTTATTTCCTCCTTCCTTTGTCGGTTTTCTTGCCGCCCGTCCGCAACGAATAGTTGTGCAGCAGGGCTTCCACTGTTTCTTCCTTGTTCCTGATGGTATTTGTTTCCAACAGTCTTTGCACTTCGGAGAGGCGGTAGCGGCAAGTGCCGCGTACTATCACATATTCTATGCGATGGTCGTCCCTCATCCGTTGCAGGGTACGGGTACTCACGTTCAGCAGTTCGGCGGCTTGTGCCGTATTGAGCAGGCGGTCTTTCGTTTCCGCCTCCTTCCGCCGTCGCTCTTCTTTCGCTTCGCGGACATATCCTGCTATCTCCGCTATCTGTTCCAGCATAGTCCGGTATGCGGAACTTTCAATCGTTATCACTTTCATATATGCGCTTGTTTTATTGTTTCTGCGGCAAAGTTCGGCAATGGAAAAGGGCGGCTTTAACAACTCACTACGTGACTCACGTAAGATTTTTATGAAAAAGGCTCCGCAACCCGGACAATCGGCGCAACAAGCTGCCATTCAGACAAAACCGATGGGCGTTTCAGCCCGTGCCGTTACCTTTGCAGCAAATTCAAAAATCGTTTTGTATATGGAAATAGTATCTATCGAGAAAAAGACCTTCGAGGAAATGGTGGCACAAACGGATGCCTTCGTGGAGAAGGTCGCCGCCTTGCAGCGCAAGGGGGATGCCAAAAGGCTCGGCAAGTGGCTCACGGGCGAAGAGGTTTGTGGGCAGTTGAGAATCAGCCAACGCACGTTGCAGAAACTGCGTGACAGGGGCTTTATCGGTTATTCGCAAATCGGCTTCCGTTTTTACTACAAGCCGGAAGATGTGAAAAGGCTCATCCCGCTTATCGGTACGATTTGCCCCACTGACAGATAGCCTTGTCTGACTTAAAACGGATATGATTATGAACGAAGACAACAATGTTATCACGATGGATTGTGAATCAGTAGCCGTATTGCTGCAAAAGATGCGGAAGGAATCCAAATGGCTCTCCGATTTTTTGGAAAGTTACCGTCCGCCATTGGATGGGGAGCGATACCTGACGGACAAGGAAGTGGCGGAACTGCTCCGCGTGAGCCGCCGCACCTTGCAGGAATACCGCAACAACAGGATATTGCCTTTTATCCTGCTGGCAGGAAAGGTGCTTTATCCGGAATCGGGACTGCGCGAAGTGTTGGAAGCAAATTATAGAAAACCGCTGAAAGGGTGAGATAAGGCGGCTGTATGCACAAAGAGGAAACGGACAACCCCGGTCGTGGAGCTGTCCGTTTCCTCTTTCTGTTGTCGGCATCATCAATGTCTTTGTGTGTTCAGCAATATCCGTTTGCCTTGTGGATGAGCATCACGTATGCCTGCTGCTTTTCTTTGGCAAGAGCCTTCTCCACAAGCCACCTTCGGAACACGTGCGTGCAGTAGGTGTTCAGCCGGAAGGCGATGGGGATGATGATTTCAAGGGCATAAACATCGGCATACAAACCGTTTTCAAGCCGCATGTAGCGGCATATCTCATAGTCGTTCAGCACGTCCGACTTGCGGACGGCTTTGATGGCGGCGTTCACTGCCGGAACGCCTGCATGGAACAGCCCGGCGATTTCGGTGGCGGTCATCCATACCTCGTTACCGGTTACGCTGACCTTCTTGTCCTCTATGATAATGATTCCTCGTTTCATGGCTGTTCTGCTTTAGATGTTACATCCGGTAAATTCCTCAATGGTGTTCAACTTGGCGGCAAGACTTTCCATGTCTTGGTTGAGTTTCTCCTTGGTTATCTTCGCATAAATCTGGGTAGTCTTTATACTTTTGTGCCCCAGTATGGAACTCACCGTTTCAATGGGCACGCCGTTGGAGAGGAACACCGTCGTGGCTGCCGTATGGCGACTCTGATGCCACGTGATATGCTTCGTGATGCCGCAACGTTTGGCAACGGCACGTATCCCGTATAGACAGGTCATGTAGTGGGGAACGGGAAATATCCTGCCGTCCTCACACAATCCCCGGTATTTGTCGATAATCCGCTTGGCGATGTCAAGCAAGCGGATGTTGGAAACCACGCCCGTTTTCTGACGGTTGATGTTGATCCACTCATGGTCGTCGAAGTAGGTTCGGATATTTTCCTCTGTGAGATTGCGCATATCGGCGAAGGACAAGCCCGTGAATGCGCAAAACAGGTATAGGTCGCGGTAAAGTTCCTGCTTGGCGTTCTTCAGATTCCCTTCCATCAACTGCCGTATTTCGTCTTTCGTCAGGAAGCTGCGGGTCGTTTCCTCCTTCTTGATTTCGTACTCCCTGAACGGGTCGCGCGTGAGCCACTCGTTGTTGATGGCGATGAACACCATCGTCCGCAGCGGGCACACGTACAGCCATACGGTATTGGTACAGCAATGCTTGTCCGTGCGGAGGAACATCTCGAAGTCGGAGATGAATGCAGGGGTAAGTTCCTTCAAGGCAATGTCCTTCACATGGTAGCGGATGTTGAGGAACTCTTGCAGATGCTTGTACACTGTCTTGTACTTGGAAAGCGTGGCTTTGGTTTTCATGCCCGCCTCCACCTGCTTCTCGTAGTCCTCATTATGCCGGTTGAATACCTGCATCAAGGTATGGTAGCGGTGTTCAAGTCCGAGAAAGGCGTTCTTGACCTTTTCCGCCGTGACGTAGTTGTCACGCTCCATGATTTCCTGATAATGCTTGTTGATGCGCACGCGCATCTTGTCGAGCAGGCGGTTCGTTTCGAGTGCCGCCGTGCTTCTGCCCGTGACACGCCCGCCTTTGGTGTCCCATAACTTCGGATCGACGGTCAGCTTGCAACTGAATTGTGTCTGGCTTCCGTCCACCGTGATACGTCCCATGACGGGCACTGTACCGTCTTTTTTCACTACCTGCCGTTTGAGGTAGAAGATAACTGAAAATGTACTCTTCATCTTTCTGAACTTTTTTGGTTTCAAAATTACTTGGTGAAGAGTCCTTCGTCGATACGCAAATCGCAGAGGAACGGTGCAACTATCATCCGTTACCGAAATTGTTGCATGAGTTGTCAGTAACTCACTATATAATAGCGTATTTCTCTATTCTTCCTAAGTTCCGATACCACCAATTATGCAGGGTAACGAATCGGTAACGTAGCGAAGTCCTAACTTGGTTCAGACTTGGCTTTTTCCGTCATTCAGTTGCAGAAGCTATTTTCTTAAAAAGCCTATTTCTCAATAACTTTGCTCTACTTTTCCATATCTCACCGATTATTGCTACCTTTGTATTACAAAGTTACGAAATTTATTCGAGAATGTACTCCTTTTATAGTAAAAAAATTAACAAAAAATCTTAATACCGACATGGGAGATTCCAACACCTGAAAAAGGTCATCATGAACGGCCCGAGAGGAGAAGTCGACGCAAATACCAGATGCCGGGGATTACTATGATAATGCTTGCGATCAAGCATGCCACAGCCCCGGGAGCCGAAAGATCACTGCCGATTTGAGCAAGAGATGCGGGGTTGGATTCAGAGGGTGTGTCCGACATCATATACTGGGAAATCACGACAAGGGAATTATTGAGTATATGCAACAGAATCGGAAGCCACAGCGAACCACTCCATACAAGCAGATAACCGAAAAAGGCTCCAAGAAGCAATCGGGGCACAAACCCGAAAAGCTGGAAATGCATCGCGCTGAATATAAAGGCAGAGAGCCACACGGCAATGTGGATGTTGAGCCGCGTGGCCGAAAGGATGCGCTGCAACGCTCCTCGGAAAAACAGTTCCTCACTGAATCCTGCCATCAAAGCCACTATCAGCAATGTGACAATGAGCGCACCAACCGATCCACTTTTAGTGAGCATATCTGAAGCCGCCTGTTGTGCATCCTCCATCTGACGGAAAAATCCCTCCATAGCTGCCATGGATTCGGGGAGGTGCCAGTTTTGATTCCACTCTACAATAAGATTCATCACAGGAATTGAACAGAGAAACACTATGATGGCGGCAAGTGTGCCGCGAAGATCCGGAAGTCGGTCAACGGCAAGGAGTCTCGCAGGGAGTCGGGTAGAGACCATGGCGGTGGCGATTGCCGGCACAATGAACACCAGAATCTGCTGCAACAGAGTGGCTATGCGCAAAGCTTTCACCTGATCGGGAATTACACGCATCAGCAAAGTGGTCAGTACTCCCATGAGCACCACGCAGAACAGAAACATACATCCTAAAAGAGCAAGCGACAATCCGGGACGGACAATGGTCACTCCGACAGAGCATGACTGAGATTTTTCTAATGATTGAAACTTTGACACGGTTTAAATATTACAGTTAGTTTGTGCTTGACGATATTATTTTGAAATCGGAATAATAGTTTAAGAGCTTGTTTAAAACTTCAGATAAAAATCAGCCAGCAATTCTTTATATTCTCTGGAAAAAGTGCCGGGTGATTCGTAAATCATCAGAGTGGATTCATCACATCCGCCTGATCCGGAGGTAGCCCCCTTGGTCAGTTCGGCGAGAATCCTGCGGAAAGGCTTTCTCTGCACAGTCCGCACATTAGTGATGCGCAACAGAGTAAAACCATTGAGCGTCGCCAAATACCTGAGATCATCCACTCGCTCCGCCGGGAGAACCAGACTAAGACGCCCTTCATCGTAAAGAGCCCGGAAAGCTTGCCGCATCAGCATATCCAACGGCAAGGAACCATCGTGCCTTGCCATGCTACGCGCATTGTCGGGCGCTTTAAGCCCATCGGAATAGAATGGTGGATTACTTACAATGAAATTGAATTTTCGGGACACCGCACATGGGTCCGAAAAATCGCCTCTGACAGCTTCGAGTCGGTCAGGCCACGGAGAGTGACAGAAATTTCCGGCAGCCTCGCCGCAAGCGTCGGCATCGATCTCCAGACCGGTAATTCGAGCCGCGGGGAACCGCTGAGCCAGCATCAGAGCAATCACTCCCGATCCTGTGCCGACGTCGAGAATCGAAACAGCAGCATCAGCAGGTAGGTCAGACATTGCCCATGCTCCTAAAAGAACGCCGTCGGTGCCGACCTTCATGGCGCTCAATGTGTTGGCGACATCGAACTGTTTGAAGCGGAAAGTGGTTTCGCGGCCGGGATTACGCATACAATGAGATCAAGAGCTTGTTTAATCTGGATTGTTCCGCACAAAGTTAATAAAAAAAGCTCTGTAATTTGGTCAGTATTGTCAGAACTGTTAATTTTGAAGAAAAAATAGTATGATAGTAAATTCAGCCCGATTTGTCGTCAGCAATTCCACTGCCGCAAAATGCCCTGCGGATTCACGTCATGAATTTGCATTTATCGGCCGGTCAAATGTGGGAAAATCCTCACTGATAAATATGCTCACCAACCGCAAAGGACTGGCAATGACATCGGCAACACCAGGCAAAACACTCCTGATAAATCACTTTCTGGTAAACGACCAGTGGTATCTTGTGGATTTGCCCGGATACGGATTTGCCCGGCGCAGCAAAGAGGGGAGAGCTGAGATTTCACGCATCATCAAGGATTACATTCTCACCCGCAGGCAGATGACATGCCTGTTTCTGCTCATCGACGGCCGACACATGCCACAAAAAATCGATATGGAGTTTATGCGGTGGCTCGGAGAAAACAGTGTGCCTTTCTGCATAGTATTCACCAAACTCGACAAGATGTCGTCCACCGCCGCAAAAAAAGTCACGGGAGACTATTGTGCACAACTGCTTGAAGAATGGGAAGAACTGCCACCTGTGTTCCGAAGCAGTTCGGTCGACAAACGTGGCCGTAATGAGATTCTCGACTACATCGAACAGCTGACTAAACTGCCACTTGATTGCGATTCACCGCAATGATGACATGCCCGGGCCATATCAACATATTGGCCGCCTGAATCATAAACCATAGTAAAGTAAAATGTGTTTAATATGGTAAAGAAACCTCGGAGATACAGCTGTGTCTCCGGTAAAAACTTACAGCACTATGGATTTAAACAGTATCAAGGATCTTGCCTCACAAGAGAAAATCGCCGACATCAAGGAGAAAGTCTGCGACATCGCTGAAACCGTAGAAGAAAAAGCGCGTGTACTCGGCGAGAAAATCGACAACGACAAAGTCAGGGAGTTTGCCGAAAAAGTCAAAGGAAATGCATCAAAGGTGAAGAATGCACTGGAGAATTATCCCGGTGCGGCCATCGATTCTTCCGACGGCGACAAGGTATCGCCCAAAATGGTAGCGGAAGATGTAAAGCAACTTAACAACAACCCACGGAACAACGACATCTGAATCTCATTTCCCGATGCAGAAAACAATGGAGCCGTCGTCCGGATTTTCCGGTAACGGCTCCATCTTTTATGCAAGCTGTAATTAAGGGTCTTAGGGAAGAAATCTCATTTACGGTCTTTAATTCGCCCGAATGAAGAGATTGTTATTTGCCCTGATGCTCGTATTTGAGGGTAAGGGTAGGCTGATCGCAGACTTCAGCAGGGCCGAAATACTGGATGGGACCGGGGTATATGTAGCTGGTGTTCACAGCCCAGTCATCGCGCATGGATGCGAACTTGAGGAAGGGTGCGCCATCGAGACGTACGAGAGCCTTCTGGATCACGGGCTTCATCTCGCCGTTGCGGCGCTCCATGTTCATCATCATGGTGATGGGTATACCGCCGGCAATCCACTGCACAGAGGGTTTGGTGAGATTGCGTACTGACGACATGTAGCCGGTGACACCTGCCTTGATGAGGCATGCGGCATTGAAGCCGAGAGCGTAGCAGTAGTCGGCATCGAAGTTTGAGGGGTCGGCGCAACGGCCTTCATAACCGAAGAAGTGGTGCAGGGCGGCGAACTTGCCGTTGAACTTGCCTTCTGCAGCCCACTGTTTCAGGCGTTTGCCCACCATCTCGGAGAGGAGCTTTTCGGTCTCGATGAGTGAAACCTGCACATTGCCGTGGGGGTCGCGGTCGAGGCTGAGCTGACGGGCGACACCTTCGGGAAGTGATTCGTAGATGGCTGCGTTGTCGGCCGAAAGATGACCGATGATGTAAGCGCGCTGGTCGGCGGGTGCGACAGCTGCGAATTCATCGGCATTGGCGGCAAGCAGATCGTTGAGTTCGGCGATGAGTCGCTTTACCGCGGGAATGAATTCGATGAGGCCTTCGGGGATCAGCACTGTACCATAGTTCATGCCGTTGGCGGCACGTTTTGCTACGATTTCAGCGATATAGTCCACAACCTGCTGCAGAGTCATGTCCTTTGCCTCTACCTCCTCGGAGATGATGCAGACATTGGGCTGGGTCTGGAGAGCGCATTCCAGAGCGATATGGCTTGCCGAACGGCCCATGAGTTTGATGAAGTGCCAATATTTCTTGGCAGAGTTGCAATCGCGCTCGATGTTGCCGATAACTTCGGAATAAACCTTGGTGGCGGTGTCGAAACCGAATGAGGTTTCAATCACATCGTTCTTGAGGTCGCCGTCGATGGTCTTGGGGCATCCGAGCACCTGAACACCGGCATTGATTTCCTTATAATATTCGGCCAGCACGGCAGCATTGGTGTTGGAGTCGTCGCCACCGATGATTACGAGTGCCGAGATATTGAGTTCGCGGAGAATCTCCAGACCCTTGTCGAACTGCTCTTTTTTCTCGAGCTTCGTACGGCCGGAGCCTATGATGTCGAAACCGCCGGTATTGCGGTATTCATCAATGATGGCTGATGTCAGCTCGATATACTGGTGATCGACGAAACCGCCGGGTCCCATGAGAAAGCCATAGAGGCGCGATTCTTTGTTGAGTTTCTTGATACCGTCGAAAAGACCGCAAATCACATTGTGACCGCCGGGAGCCTGACCTCCGGAGAGGATGACACCGACATTGAGGGGCTTGGAAGCGGTGGGTGCGGGATTTTTCTCGAATTTCAGCTCGGGAAGACCGTAGGTGTTGGGGAACAGAGATTTGATGGCATCCTGGTCAGCGACCGAATGAGTGGGATTACCTTCAACCGCTTTGACGGCACCGGTAAGCACGATAGGAAGCTTTGGCTTGTATGCGGCACGAGCTTTCTGCAGAGCGCTTTTTTTCATTGTAAATGCAATAATATCGGTTTGTGGATGTGTTGTAGTTTCTTAACCACAAAGGTAAGCATTATTACGGAACTAATATTGTTAAAATATCCTAACCGGGCTGGTACCCGGCCAAAGCGGTCACTCGCGGAGCTTCAAGAATGTAGCGTCGCGCGGCATCGCGCACATCAGCAGGTGTCACTGCCATGATTTCTCTAAAATTCTTCGCAAATGTATCGTCGGGCTGTCCGGTTGTGGCAAGCATTTCTTTGTAACCCGAAATAGAGAATGGCGAATCGAGCAGATTGGCGGCTGAAGAGAGCAGAACATTGCGCACGGCAGTCATTTCTTCGTCGGGAAGAGTCTCCGATGCAAGCCGGTTGATTTCGTTGTCGACCTCAGCGAGGAGTGGACGCACATAGCAGTTGTCGCATTCGGTGCTTATCACCACCGAGGATCCCTCGATAGTGCTGACAGTGGATGCCGAAATGCCATAGGTGTAACCTTTGTCTTCGCGCACATTGCTCATAAGCCTGCTGCCGAAATATCCGCCAAGAGCCATGACAGCTATCCTGAGAGCCATGAAATGGGGATGCCGGCGGTCGATGCTGGGAATCTGGATTCTCACGCCGGTCTGCAGTGAGCGAGGCATATCTTTTGAGACCTCAACACTCTGTTTCAGAGGTTCATGACTTACGGCATGACGGGCGATGGCTTCGGGATTATCAGTAATGAACGCCATGTTTCCGAAAACATCTCCGACAAGTGCAAGAAGTGAGTCGGCAATGCGGCCTGAAAGGAATATCACAGGCGGCGCGCTCAGGCATAAATTGCGGTGAACTGCCAGCAATTCACTCCGCGTAGTGTTTCTTATTTCATCAGGTGTAAGATGAAACGAAAGGGGGCTTCCGGAGCCATAGAAAGCCTCGCGGCAGATCAGCGCCGCCTGCACCGAGGGGCGCTTTAACGACACCTCGCGGGCTGCTGCCATCTTCTGTACAACTGCCTCCAGACTCGTTTCCGGGAATAGGGGAGCGGCCACCATGTCGCGCATAAGCGGAAGCACCGTCGATGCGGTCTTGTTGATACCTTTCAGCGAGCAACAGAGCGAGTGTCCCGACGCCGATGCCCTGAACCATGCGCCGCACGATTCAAGCGTGTCGCTGACCTCGGCGCCGGTATGGCCGACGCAACCTTCTACAAACAGCTCCTCCATAACATTGAGCGTGGCCAACCGAGGAGTGTCGAGATAGCCGGCCATCCATATCAGCGATATTCGCGACACATCCTCCTCGCATCCGTCGAGCCAGTGTATCGGCACACCATTAGGTAATATGACCCTGTCGAAATGCGGCATGCTGAGGTCAGTAAAACCGGCAATGGCAGGTGCTTTCTTACGGTCGGGGGCTGTCATAGATTCTGTCCCTCTGCAAGCATTTCACGCGCTTTCTCAAGGTCGGCGGGAGTGTCGATACCAACTGTAGCCGCGTGTGTGATTCCCACCTTGATATTATAACCATTCTGTAGCCAACGGAGCTGTTCAAGCGACTCGGCAAGTTCAAGCGACGATTGCGGCAGTCGCGTAACCTTCCTGAGCACATCTGCGCGAAAAGCATACATGCCAATGTGGGTGTGAAAACTGAATGCCGCCGGCCATTCGTCAGTTTCCTTGCCGCGGATGAACGGAATCACCTGGCGGCTGAACAGAAGTGCGTTGCCTTGAGCATCCATCACCACCTTTGGACGGTTGGGATTGGCCAGGTCGGCGTACGAGCCATCATGGGGGAAGGGGAGAGCAAGTGTGGCGATGTCGGTAGTCGGGTCGTCGAAGCAATCCATAACCTGACGGATCTGATCAGGTTTTACAAATGGTTCATCACCCTGAATATTAATCACGACATCGGCGTCGCTGCCGAGATTGTCATAAGCTTCAAGGCAGCGGTCGGTGCCGCTGCGGTGTTTGTCGGAAGTCATCACGGCTTTGCCGCCGAATGCCTCCACAGCCTTGAATATACGAATATCATCGGTGGCGACTGCCACATCGGGAATAACCTCCCGCACCCTTTCACAAACATGCTGGATCACAGGTTTGCCACCGAGGTCGGCGAGCGGCTTCCCCTCGAAGCGGGTCGAAGCATACCGTGCGGGAATAATAGCTATGAATTTCATTGTGTCAAAATATCTAAAACCGATTTAACGAAAGCTGCGGGGTCAGAGTTGTCGAAAATTTCCTTCGACATTTCCACCCCTGCGACACCCGCCTTCAGGAGAGATTTAAGAGCATCGGCGGGAAAGCAGCCCGAGGCAACCAGATGCACTTCGGCACCGGCATCGCTGATACTGTGCGACACTCCCTGATAAAACTCTCCGGGAGTTTCGTTGCCTGTGTAGGGCACCGTTATGTAGTCGACATCGAGGCCACGCAACTGCTCTATATCCGCAGCGTTGCGGCATGTGACGCCGATTATGGCATGAGGGCCGAGCTTTTCGCGCACTGCGATAAGACGTCCGCGGTCGCATGAAGTGAGGTGCACTCCGTGCACACGCAGTTTCTCCACAAGTTCCACATCGTCGTCAATGACAAGAATCGCGTCAGCTTCCTGACAGATCGGCATCAGCGCTTTGACATCGGCTTCTGACTGGGAACCGGTGAGGCGAATCCATCGGCATCCGCCTCTGAGCACCGTCTCGGTCTGCCCTGCGGCGCTTATTTCTTTGGAATTGAATGTAGCGTATTGAAGCATATATAGATTTTACTGACGCAAATATCTAAAATTATCCGCAATCCTGCAAATGGTTTAAAAAAAACTCTGTAACTTTGCAATCAAAACCAGAAATCAACTATGGCCGAATTAAAAAACACAGAAACTCCCGAAGAATCCAAAGGGCTCAGTTTTGTTGAGCAGATAATTGTTGATGACCTCAAGGAAGGAAAGAACGGAGGAAGACTCCAGACCCGTTTTCCGCCCGAACCCAACGGCTATCTCCATATCGGCCACGCAAAAGCCATATGTATGGATTTTGGTGCCGCTGAAAAATTCGGCGGCAAATGCTTCCTGCGTTTCGATGACACCAACCCCATAAAGGAGGACACAGAATATGTCGACGCCATCCGTGAAGACATCCATTGGCTCGGCTTTGACTGGGGTGAGAACGAGCGCTATGCCTCCGATTATTTCCCCCAGCTCTATGATCTGGCAATACGCATGATCAAAGAGGGGAAAGCATATGTCGACGACCAGACCTCCGAAGAGATTGCCGCGCAGAAAGGCACTCCCACCATTCCCGGCACCTCCTCGCCTTACCGCGACCGGTCGGTAGAGGAGAATCTCGACCTTTTCGAACGCATGAACAAAGGAGAGTTTGACGAAGGCGCCCGAGTGCTTCGCGCAAAAATCGACATGGCTTCGTCAAACATGCACTTCCGCGACCCCATCATGTATCGCATAATCAAGACTCCCCATCACCGCACCGGCACTGATTGGAAAGTCTACCCGATGTATGATTTCGCTCACGGACAAAGCGACTTCTTCGAGGGCGTGACACATTCGATATGCACTCTCGAGTTTGTTCCCCACCGTCCTCTCTACGATTATTTTGTGGATTTCCTCTCCGACGGCAGCTACCGCCCCCGACAGATCGAGTTCAACCGACTAAACCTCACCTATACAGTGATGAGCAAGCGCAAACTGCTCCAGCTTGTCAAGGAAGGGCTTGTGGCCGGATGGGACGATCCGCGTATGCCGACCATTTCGGGTATGCGCCGCCGCGGATTCACCGCACGCGCCATCCGCAATTTCATCGACCGCATCGGCTACACCAAGATAGAGGAAGCAATGATTTCGGTGTCACTTCTCGAACACGCCGTCCGCGAGGATCTCAACGCCATAGCCACCCGCGCCATGGCCGTTGTCAATCCCGTGAAGGTGATTATCAACAATTACCCCGTGGGGCAGACCGAGACTGTGGAAATGGAGAACAACCCCGAGGATCCGGAAGCAGGCACCCACAGCATGCCATTCTCCCGTGAAATCTTCATCGAGCGCGATGATTTCATGGAGAATCCTCCAAAGAAATTTTTCCGTCTGGCACCCGGCCAGGAAGTTCGCCTCAAGGGCGCATATATCATCAGGTGTAACGAGGACGGCGTGGTGAAAGATGCCGACGGCAACATCACCGAACTGCACTGCACCTACGATCCCGATAGCCGCAGCGGCATGCCCGGTGCATCACGCAAGGTGAAGGGCACCCTCCACTGGGTGTCGGCGGCACATGCCGTGGATGCAACGGCCCGCGTCTACGACCGTCTGTTCAATGTGGAGAATCCCTCGGCCGAAGAGGGAGACTTCCGCGACCTGCTCAACCCCGATTCTCTCAAAGTGATCGAAGGTGTGAAAGTTGAACCGTTTATTGCTGAAAATGCCCATCGGGGCGAAAAATTCCAGTTCCAGCGTATCGGCTATTTCACCCCCGACTATGACTCTACTCCCGGCAATCTGATTTTCAACCGCACCATTGCGTTGAAAGACAGCTGGGAAAAGGTTCAGAAAAAAAATGTATAACGACGACCAGAGAAAATCCGACGAACAATATATGCAGCAGCTATACTCCCGCTTCCGACAGGAAGTGGAGAGTGGCGCTACTGTAGATTTTTATGAGATTGACGAGCTGCTCGACATCTACGACTACGCGCAGGACGAAGGGGATGTGATGGTGCAGATGTATGTGTTTCTCACTGCCGCCCGCCTGTATCCGCAAAACCATGAATTCGACGAGCGGATGGCTTTTTTCCTGTCGTATGTCTCGCAGGATGCCGCCGGGGATATGTTCGAGAGGAAAGGCCGTCAGGACAGCGCCCTCTGGGAGGTACTGAAAATGGGCGTAGACTGCTATCCCGACGGGGATCCGGAACGCCACATAAAAGCTCTTCTGAAAAAATATGACCGGATCGACTGCGAAAGTCTGCTGAAAACCATCGACCTTTTGCGCGACATGGAACGGCTCGACCTGCTGGTGAAGTATTACACCGAACTGAACCGCCGCGCCGAAGACCCCAAAGGATTCTCTTTTGAAGTTGCGGAAGCTATAAAGGATTGTGACACACACCGCGAGGATGCACGCCGCATAGCCGAGGATGTGACCAAGATGGAACCCTTCAATGTAGAGGCATGGTTGCTGCTGGCTCGAGTGGAATTCGGACTGGAACATTTTGAGGATGCGCTCGCAGCCGTGGATTATGCCTTAGCCATAGAGCCCGAAAATGTAAACGCCAGGATTACCCGCGGAGTGGTGCTTGCTGTCACCGAAGGCCGACAGCATGAAGCGATAACCACGCTCGAGGCTGTACTTGATGAAGAACCCGCCAATATCTTTGCACTTGAAGGTCTGGCTGAAGCCTATGCCCGCACAGGGGACACAGAGAAAGCCGCCCGGTATTACTGGACGATCATGGAACGCGGCATCACGCCGGCATCCGCCTCGGATCCTTTGGTAAATCTCGTCACACTTGATCCTGCCGGCCTGCAGGATTACCTTGAGCAGTTTTATGCTATGGGCAACGACGATGAAAACGCCTGGATTGAACGCGCCGGCAACATTGCGCAGAAAAGCAACAAGGAGGTTGCCGCCCGCTTCCTCGATTTCTTCCAGAAACGACAGGGGTTTCTCAGCGGTGTAATACATTATCTTCACCTGATGTATGCCGCCGGAATGTTTGAGCGATATGTGGAGGTTTTTGCCTCGGTATGCTCCGACAAACAGCATCCGGCATCTGTGCCGGGGTATTTCAGTCTCACTGACTATCTGATGCTTGCGTCGGTGTATCTTCGTCTGGGGCACAACGACGAAGCGGCGCAGCTCAGCGAAGCCTTGATGCATCGCACCGGCTCAATTGATTCTGTCGACGACACATTGCGTCTGCGTGGAATTAAACTGACGGCTAAATTCATCAATGAACTTGCCACCCAACCTCATCCCGACCTCGACATACGCAATTTCGACCCCCTCACTTCAAGTCTGGGATTCTGAATCAGATATAAGGATTCTGACGGACTTCGTCGGCTATGGTCGTGGCGTCGCCATGCCCAGGATAAACTTTTGTGGAATAGGGAAGCGACAGCAGTTTTCCATGAATGCTCGCGATGAGCTGCGGATAGCTGCCTCCGGCCAGATCGGTACGCCCGATACTTCCTCGGAAAAGCACATCGCCCGAGAATAGCACGTCGGCCGATTTTATATAATAAAGTAGAGAGCCGGGGGAATGGCCGGGCGCGTGGAGAGCTGTAACAACGACATTGTCACCGAGAGTCAGCACGTCACCTTCACTTATGAACCGGTCGATAACCAGCGGTTCAAGACTGACCGGCAAATGGAACATTCTCGCCTGTTCCTGACGGCGCTGAGCCAGAGGCTCATCCGCAGCATTGGCCATAACAGGCGCATGGTAGATATTTTTAATATGGTCAACGCCGAAAGTATGGTCGATATGTATATGGGTCAACAACGTAGCCTTAAGCTTCAGTTGTTTTCCGGCAATAAAATTGTCTACCACCATATCCTCGGCATCCGATGACATTCCGGGATCTATTATGGCAGCTTCCAGGGTATCTGAATCCCAGATAATATAGGTATTCTCTCCAAAAGGATTGAATTCAAATCGCTTTATTTCCAACATATTGCTGATAAATTATTGCCGCTATACCGTTGCAACGCTTCCACGGCGGCATCACAACTGATTAAAGTGGCTTGTAGATTATCTTTTTAGTTTCGAAAAACGGTTCTTTGAAATAATCGGTTACCGGCACCTCGAGCACCTCGCCCTGAGTGGCTTCGACTTCTGACGCCAGATCTCCGCCTTTTAAACAAATCAGACCGTTGTGAAGTTTGTTGCGCGACACCGAAGAGATGTTGCGGCGCGCGAGCGGCACGAGGGCCTCGAGCCGCATCACGGCACGGCTGATCACAAAGTCGAATTTCCGGTGACATTCACCGGCATCGCCATGCTGAAACGTGACGTTGGCAAGACCCAGCGATTGCGCTATTTCTGTGGCGACCCTGATTTTTTTGCCTACACGGTCAATAAGATGGAAAGTGCATCCGGGCCAGAGCACCGCCAGCGGTATTCCGGGGAAACCGCCGCCACAGCCGAAGTCCATGAATGCGGTGCCGTCGACGGGTGTCAGAAGCCTTGCTATAGCCAGACTGTGAAGGATATGATGCGAGTAGATATTGTCGATATCCTTTCGGGAGACTACATTGATGCGTTGATTCCACTCGCGATAGAGCGGCCCCATCATTTCGAACCGGTGACACTGAGTTTCAGTCAGTTCAGGGAAATATTTAAAAATAATGCCGGCATCGGCGACCGCGCCTGCGTCCATATTGTTATCCATGTCGGCAAATTTACGAAAAAATAGTCAGCCGCCCAAGCCACACGGGCTTTTCGGGCTGGAAGTTTGGTAGTTTCAAAAAAAATTGCCACCTTTGCACATTGTAAGAACATGTGTGCACCAGCGTGTGCAGATTTCCATACCGAAAAATGCAGTTTACAGCAAATCAGATAGCCGCAATGATTGGCGGCAAAGTGGAAGGGGACGGCAATGCCGCCGTGTCGACCTTCGCTAAAATCGAAGAAGGTCATGCGGGCGCTCTTTCGTTCCTATCCAATCCCAAATATGACCATTATCTCTACACCACTGAGTCGACAATAGTGCTTGTCAAGACCGATTTCGCTCTTGAACAGCCCGTAAAAGCGACATTGATAAGAGTTGACGACCCATATGCCGCCATTGCATCGCTCCTCGACATAGCCCAGCAGGCTCTTGAGCCTAAATACGAGGGGGTGGAGCAACCCTGCTTCATTTCGGAAGGTGTCGAAGTGCCTGAAGGCGCCTATATCGGAGCCTTTGCCTACATCGGACGCGGAGTGAAACTCGGTCGCAATGTGAAAATTTTTCCACAGGCATATCTTGGCGACAATGTTGTCGTCGGTGATGACTCTGTGATCAAACCCGGTGTGAAGATTTATCATAACTGCCATATCGGCAACCGCTGTATCATACATGCCGGCTGCGTTATCGGCGCCGACGGCTTCGGTTTCGCTCCTACCCCCGACGGGTATAAGAAGATACCTCAGCTGGGCAATGTAGAGGTGGAGGACGATGTGGAAATCGGAGCCAACACCACCATCGACCGCGCCATGATGGGTTCGACCGTTATCGGCTGCGGCACCAAGCTCGACAACCTCATTCAGATTGGCCACAATTGCCGCATAGGCAGCCGGAACGTGATGGCCGCCCAGGTGGGCATCGCAGGTTCGGCACGCGTGGGCAACGGATGTATGTTTGGCGGTCAGGTAGGTATCGGCGGTCACATCAGCGTGGGCGACAACGTGCAGTTGGGCGCGCAGTCGGGCGTGGCATCGAATATCCGCGACGGGCAGACGCTGCTCGGCTCACCCGCCTACGATGTCAAGAAATTTGCCCGCAACGTGGTATATCAGAAAAACATCGGTTCGCTCTACGACCGCGTGAAAGAATTGGAAAAAATCATCAAAGAGAAATAATGAAACAGCTTACTCTCAACGGCGAATTCTCCGTCAAGGGGAAAGGCCTTCACACCGGGCTTGAAATCGAGGCTACATTCTGCCCCGCGCCCGAAAACCACGGATACAAAATTCAGCGCACCGACCTCGAGGGAGAACCCGTGATCGACGCATTGGCTGAGAATGTGACGAGCACCGAGCGTGGCACCGTACTCGAACGCGGCGAAGTGAAGGTATCGACCGTGGAACATGCCATGGCCGCTCTCTATGCCGCCGGCGTAGACAACTGTCTCATTAAAGTCAATGGTCCTGAGATTCCTATCCTTGACGGCAGCGCCCGTAAATTCAGCGAAGGCATTGAAAAGGTGGGATTGTTAAAACAGACTGTCGACAAAAACTATTATGTGGTCAAGCGCAAAATCGAAGTGCGCGACCCCAACACCGGCGCACATCTCACTGTGCTCCCCGACAGCTCCCTGTCGGTCGACGTGATGATTTCCTATGACTCACCCGTACTCACAAACCAGTTTGCGCGTCTGGAAGATATGGCGGATTTCAAACAGGAAATCAGCGGCAGCCGCACATTTGTGTTCGTGCGCGAGATCGAACCTCTGCTCAATGCCAATCTTATCAAGGGTGGTGACCTCGACAACGCCATCGTGATCTACGACAAGGTGATGAATCAGGCGACCCTCGACCACATCTCCGACCTTATGGGTGTGGAGCACAAAAAGGTTACCGAACTGGGCTACATAAACAACCGCCCTCTGGAGTTCGAAAACGAACCTGCCCGCCACAAGCTGCTTGATGTGCTCGGCGATATCGCTTTGATCGGCCGCCCCATGCAAGGCCGTATCATAGCCTGCCGTCCCGGACACAAGATCAACACCACTTTCGCCAAACAGATTCGCAAAGAAATCATACGTCAGGAGCTGCAGGCGCCCACCTACAATCCGTCGGCAACGCCTCTGATGGACATCAACGCCATTCGCGAACATCTGCCGCACCGCTACCCCATGCTCCTTGTCGACAAAATCATCGATAAGAGCGACAGCTATATCGTGGGTGTCAAGAACGTCACAGTCAACGAGCCTTTCTTCCAGGGCCATTTCCCTCAGGAACCCGTGATGCCCGGCGTGCTGCTGGTTGAAGCCATGGCTCAGACAGGCGGTCTGCTTGTTCTCGGCACTGTAGAGGATCCCGAGCGCTATTCCACCTACTTCATGAAGATTGACAATGTCAAATTCCGTCAGAAGGTGGTTCCCGGCGACACTCTGCTTTTCCATGTATCGTTCATGACACCTCTGCGCCGCGGATGCGCCCTTATGAAGGGCGTTGCTTTCGTAGGCGACAAGATCGTTACCGAATGCGAATTCATGGCACAGATTGTAAAAAACAAGTAAAGCAGTCTGCTTTCCATGGCACCTGCATAACCTCATAAGCTCAAAGAGTCTTTTCAGAAACATGAAACAGCCATTTGCGTATATTCACCCCGCCGCCAATATCCATCCGAGCGTGGTCATCGATCCTTTCGTAACCATCGACCAGAATGTGGAGATAGGCGAGGGCACACATATCGGCAGCAATGTTACGATTATGGAAGGTGCCCGCATTGGCAAGCACTGCACCATCTTCCCCGGAGCCGTGATTTCCGGCATACCTCAGGATCTCAAATTCCGTGGCGAGGAAACCACGGCCGAGATCGGCGACTACACCACTATCCGCGAATGTGTGACCGTAAACCGCGGAACTTCGGCCAAGGGCAAGACCGTTATAGGACGTAAATGCCTCATCATGGCCTACTCACACGTGGCCCACGACTGTGTTGTGGGCAATAACGTTATTATCTCCAACGCCTCGCAGCTGGCCGGCGAGGTGCAGGTCGACGACTTCGCTGTAATCGGCGGCGGAACCCTTATTCATCAGTTCACCCATCTCGGCTCCCATGTGATGATTCAGGGTGGCTCGCGCATCAACAAGGATATCCCCCCTTATGTAAAGGCAGGCCGAGACCCCATCGCTTACACAGGTATCAACTCCATAGGTCTGCGTCGCCGCAATTTCACTAACGACCAGATCCGCGACATTCAGGAGATTTACCGATATCTCTATCTTTCGCGTCTTAACGTCAGCGATGCTGTTGACCGTATCGAGGCAGAGCTTCCGGCCACCAAGGAGCGTGATGAAATCATTGAATTTATCCGCAATTCCAAGCGTGGCATAGTCAGGGGTTACGTATAATGATTCCTGCAAGCATGACGATGTAAGCATGACGATGTAAACATGACGCCGTAAACATGACGCCGTAAACATGACGCTGTTAATTAGACACAGCGGATGTTAAAAAACCACGCAGAGACCGCATTTTTACGCGGTCTCTGCGTGGTTTTTAACAGGTTAAGTGTAATTCTACATATCAGGCAGAAACGACTGAAAGGAATTATCGGAATAAAAGACCACGATATTCGTGATTTTTTTATGTGAATCAGGGGCTATTGATACCCGGTGAGCTTCCACGTGTGCAGTCTCGTGGTTAGGAGACTGGAAGGGATTCTGCTGTCCTGATTGCTGAAACTGTTGATTAGAATGTGGGGGTGGTGTTTGCGAAGGTATTTCCGAGTAGGGGTTACTCGAGGGAACGACATCATCGGTATTGGCCTTTGATGGAACATCCTCTGAGAAATATACAGCTTGTCTTGGTTGTTCAGCCTTATCTGATATAAACGCTTTTCCAACTTCTTCTGCAAAATTTGTTCCCGAACCGGCATTTTTAGAGGGATGCTCATCCTCATTTCCAGATTGAAAAGATTCAGAAGAAGCAAAAAGAGATGATTGCAAAGACCCAACTCTTTCATCATCAGCTCGTTCAGTAACCAAATCGTTATCTAAAATGGCATTTTGAGGCTCTGAGATTTCAATATTTTCGTTTACCAGCATCTGTCCTTCGCCAAACATCAACCATAGGATTGAAAGGTTAGGAAAACCATTATGAATCTTGTCGAAAATTTCATTGGAAATACGCTTGTTGCGTCCGCTGATAAGTTGCGACATTGTCGGACGGGGGATATTGCAGGTATCGGCAAATTGTGAGATGGTCAAACCTGATGAATCCATGAAATATTTCAGACGACTAACAACATCCATAACAAATATTGAATTATTAGGGGTAATATACAGAATAATTTTAGAATATTGTTGAAATTATTCTGTTTGCAAATGTAAGAAGTATAATTGAGAAATGCAAATTTACAGACGAAAAGATCAAATTTTCGATTAAAAAATCCAAATATGTCTCAAATTTACATCCTCAAACAGCCATTCTCACAATTCACAAACCAAATACGATATTTACATATTAGAATTACATAAAAACAGTATTGGTTTTCTGTTTACAACCACAAAATTAACAAATGAGAATAGGGGAGTGCTATCAAATCATGCATAAATAGTGATGCACACAGCATTTACAGACATGAATAATATATGTCCGATTTTATTTAAAGTATTTATTTGGAAAAAATAGTTAATATCGTCATTTCCAAAACAAAACACAAACCAATTACCAATATCATCCCTCATTAGACATAATCCACCCATCAATTTAAATCATAGCTTTAACAATAATTCATAACAAGCATGGATTTTAATATATTAACCCCAGTGTTAAAAATCATTTAGGCATAATATAGCCTTAAAATTCCGTTTTGAGAATTATTCACCCTTCTAAATCGCAAGGAATAAGCTTCATAATTGCAACAGTAAACCGCAAATAGCATCATGTTTTTGCTATTTATCGATTAGAATTCGGATTACAAATATAAATTTTGTCGAATTCTCCCGATGTTTGCAACATGCAATCCTTAATTATAGATTTCGAATATCTCTTTACGTAGTTTACAGGTATAGATACACGCATTCACAACCACAAATTTTACCAATTGCAAAGAGGAGGCGTAATGTGTGGTTGTGAATTATGGAATGTAAATTGTAAACTAAATTGGTGATAATTTCAGATTTCAAGTCGTTCCATCACCGAGAAACAACGAATCTTGAATTTTGTGGGCTAAAATTTCAATATTCTCAACCATCTTTACGATGGTACACTTTTATAACAATCTCAGAGGCTGAAAAAGCTGTCAGAAAGCCATATTTTTTCAAATAATTAACTGAAAAGTAAGAATTTAACATTCCGTAGCTTCCATTTTAAACATGTTCAGTTCTGAGTTCAAATAGAAACGAACCTGCAAAAAGGTAAAAATCACAAGATGATTTCCCTAAGAATGGCATCGGCAGTGAGCCAATGCGTCTCGGAGATGCGGATGGAATCGGTGGAAAGAATAAGACCGGACGACGGCGAAAGGCTCCTGATATTTTTAAGAAACTGAGCGGTAATCTCAGCGCCCCACAACTGTCTGAACCGGTCAATAGAAAGACCACCTGAGGTACGCAGCGCCGTGATGATATTGTCATTGGCACGGTTAATCAATGTCTCCTCCTCAATATCAGCTGCCGTCGCTCCCCTTTCGATCGTTTGCAGATAGCGGGACATATTAGCCGGATTGATGCGCCGAATCTCGCCATCGAAACTGTGTGCGCTGCACCCCAGACCAAGATATGGGGTGAGATTCCAATAGGAGGAGTTGTGAACCGCCTCGCGTCCCGGAAGAGAAAAATTGGATATCTCGTAATGATTATATCCCCGATTGGTTGCGACCTTGCAAAGAGCGTCATACATTGCCACAGCCCTCTCCTCCGACGCTTCTTCCACTCTCCCATTCTCCCTAAGGGCATAAAGCCTTGTCCCCGGCTCATAAGAGAGCAGATAAGCCGAGAAATGAGGCGGCCTGAAATCGAGAAGTCTGTCAAGCTGCATCTGCCAGCTCTCAGCGGTTTGCCCCGGAAGTCCATAAATCAAATCGGCGGAATAATTAATCCCCGACCGGCTGAGCGTCTCAAGAGCTTTCAGCGACATATCGGCGCTGTGCCGACGGTCCACAGCCTGCAACTGTTCACCATCAAACGACTGCACGCCTATACTGATTCTGTCAACGCCGACACTGCAAAGCCTGTCTATGGCATTATCCGAAATATCCTCCGGATTAGCTTCTATGGTAAATTCTCCTATTTCACGAACGGGAACCGAGACACTGTTTCCCTCCGACAGGCGGCAGTTGAATCTCTCAACAGCCGATTTCAACTGCGACAGCATAGGCAGGAGAACAGATTGCGGCATAGCCGTGGGTGTACCGCCACCTATATAAATAGTATATACCGGTTCGTGAAGTTCCGGTAGCCGCATATCAAGTTCCAGCATAACAGCACGCGCGTAACGGGCGAAAACATCTTCGCCGCCACAATGTCTTGCGGCAGACAGCGGCATGGAATAGAAATCGCAATAGGCGCACTTATTGCGACAGAAAGGAATATGCAGATAGATGCCGGCCATTATTATAAAGCTTATGCTGTTCGGATGTCCGTTAAAAACTATGTCAATTCGTTGTGTTTCGTCGACAAATCTGAGTGAATTTGCAATATTTGCAAGGTCCGTCGGACGATGCCTGCACAAAGGGCAATGATTCATCAAAGAGAGAGAGCAACTGCTCAAAAAGCATAGTGTTGAACTCCTCTACAAATTCACGGTAATCATTGACGGGAGTCAGTTTGTAACGTCCGGACTCCTCATCAGGTCTTCCGATTCTCACCGGAGCGAAATCATTTTTGCTCATCTTTCGCAAAGAGTAGATCCATGGCGATATAGCCACATTACCCATTCCCGGTTTTCCGACCTTCGCTCCATGTTCATCCAGTTCCCCGGCATAAGCCTGACAATAGAGCAGAAGCTGCAGAATAGCCTTGGCGCGCTCCTGCGTCGCCCCTTTTCCGACAAAGAGATGCTCCAACCGCGATGCTTCCACCGGATCGCTCCCCGTCTTGTAATCAATGATACGGATTTGAGGTGTGGCAGCCGCAGAGTCATCTCCCACCGGACAGTCGATGCGGTCGATAGTATAGGTGAGATTAAAACGGAGGTCATCAATCAACTCGTCGTGCGATTTCAGGCAGAATTGCGAATCGCCGGTAGAGTGTTTGTGTTCTCCGCTGACATATCTGAACGGACCGGCCTTGCAATCCTTCTCCAGAAAACGTCGCACCACATCACGAATCACATGGAAAAATATCTCGGCATCGCCTGTGAGAGGTGTATCAAGACACCCTTTGATTGTAGCGTCAGTGAATCGGTTATAATGCCGGTTGATCGACTGTATTATCAGTCTTTCTATATCATTAGGCTCGGTAGCGGCAGGTGTGTCAAGTGATTTTTTGAGATTGGTGAGCATTTCGCGGCTCACTACCTCGCCTGCTGCATATTCCCCCTCACTACTGCGGAAACGATCATACAGTTTCTCAATTATTTCATGGACAATCGTGCCATAGGTGCCTTCGTCAAGATAATCCAGGATTTCATCCTCGCGGCTGAATCCGGCTATATTTTTCAGAAAGAACATAAGCGGACAGTTGATGAATTCATTGATCGAACTGGCCGATAAGTAGCGCGCGGCACCTTCAGCTCCGGCATGGGAATCGTCAGGTTTTACCCGGTAACGTTCCACCTGCCTCATTACAGTATCATCGACGCCCTTTGATATCTCGAGAGTATAAGGCTGGCGAGCCTCGATAGTGTAGCCTATATTGCGGAACGAAATACCCTCCGGCGAGAAAAGATGCAGCAGTTGAATCAGATAACGCGACATCTGCCCTCTGCCGAGCGCATCGTTGCGGGTATCATAGAGCAGAAACACACGTCTCGACCGCGAGATCATGCGGAAGAAATAATAGGAATAAATCGACTCCTGATGCTCCTGTGTCGACATTCCGTAAGCAAAACGCAATGCAGGGGGAATCAGCGATTTCTGATAGTGCTTCCGAGGGAACACACGCTCATTCATCGAGGGGATAATCATATTCTCGAAATCGAGATTACGGGCTTCAAGCACACCCATCACCTGCAGACCTTCAAGAGGATGCCCCTCAAGCGGAACCACCTCCGACCCTACCAGCCGCTCCATCATCTGATAAAATGTAGACTCGGTCAGTGAAAATCCCTTATGGCCATACATGTCGATAAGCTGGCGCAGTCGACCGAGGCTGTTTTCATACTGATGTACAAGCAGATAATCCACAACCGCCGCAGCCGAGACCCTGGCGGTTGCCTCATGCCGGCTTCCGTCAATATCTGTGATTACGTCGCCGCGGTGCTTCTCGATATCGGCATCGACATATCGGCCGAGCCAACGGGTCAGTTTGTAGAAATACGCAATCACATCTTCGGGGGATGCATTCACCCCTACAAAAGTAAACACCGGTTCAAGATCAGGATACAGATCCACGATGTCGGAGGGACGGACGTTGAACAGATGTTTTATAGAAAGCATGCGGTCAATGGCCTGGCTCTCATTCTGAAAATACTGGAGCATCAGGGGATGCGAGAGCACTTTGCGCACATCCTCGCAAAAGAAAGTCCTGACACCGGCCTTGCTTATGTGGGAACGGTGGTGCATCGACACAATGTCGCGCACCAACGATGCCACACTGCTGTCACGAAGACGATAACCCATGGTGAAGTTCACAGCCGGCAACCATCCGGGCAAAGCGCTCATCACACCCTTCACCATGGATTCCTGAGGAAGCACAATCGCCGTGCGTCGCAACTGTTCTTTCAGATCTTCGGCCACCGAGGCATCAGCAAGAGCATCTTCACACAATTGCCGGGGATACAACGACCTTACAATCTCGCCGGCAATCTTCATCTGACCGACACGCGACGGGATGCCAATAATTTCAATCTTGGGAAATTCTCCAATCGGTCTTACAGCATCCTGATAGAGTGAAGGAAACTTCTTTTTAAGACTCTTTATCGCTATCGCAGCTCCATGTCCGGGTATAAAACGGCTGTTAAACACAGGTGAAGCATCATCGAAATAGAAATCGGCAAGGGGCACCGGAGCCTGTTTGTCGCGTAGCAACGCAAACACCTTTTCCTCGGCATCACTTATCATATTGAATCCCATGAACACATAACGGCGGTATGGCAAATCCTCAGCCGCAGTTGAATCGATATAGCCTATGGCTCTGAGATAAGCTTTGCCATTGTAACTCATCCCTTTGCTGTCGAGTTTCTCATTAAACCGGCGGTAGAGGGGAAGCAGAATCTGCCACATTCTGAAAAAGTCGGCAGTCTGTGCGGCATCGCCGTCGCCTTGGCCAATATGATTCCAAAAACGGTCGTCGAGCGTGGAATAGCGTCCTGCACTGGTTTTCCAATGCTTCTGAATTTCGGCCATCACATCGGCCGAAACATAGTTGGTTGAAATTTCCTTGTACCGTTTTACATTCAGGAAGATAGATTCAGGGTCGACACAGTACATGTCCACATCGTTGAAATCTCCCAGAATCATATCCGCCCACCGAAGAAAATGGTTAAAATCGAGCAGCGATTTCAGTTTTTCGGGCTTTATGTCGCGTCTTACGTTCTCCCTGATAATCTCGCAATAAGCGTCATAGAGCAGAAAAATCTTCTCCATACGATCGGGTTCCACGGTGTGAGCCATCTCGAGGATGAAATCCGAAATAGTCACCGTGGCCGGATGTATCAGCTGAAGCCCCTTTTCATTACATGCACGGGCATAAGCGTGATGAAAAAAAGTGGCGCTTCGCTTGTTAGGGAACACAAAACAACATTGCGGAAGCAAATCCCGTTCATTGTCGATATATGTCTCGGCGACGCCGTGTATAAATGGAAGCATCAGCGTTGAATTACTTTTTCAGAAGAAGTATCACCTTAACTGCAACATCGAAAAAAATAATCTTACCATTGCCGTTGGCAAGAATGTCTATACGGGCCTTGTCGAACAGGGATATCAGCCGCTCCACATTCCGCTCATTGATAAATGGCGAAAAGCGGCTTGAAAACTGCTGTTCCGAACGTGTCTGATAATTCAGGCAAGCTATGCGTATGTTTCCGATGAAATTTTCACGGGTCTGGCGCGCGCAGTATGCGCAGAAGCGGGCACTTTGTTCGCGGCCCATTGCCGCCACATCCTGGCTCCATTTCTTCAGCAGTGCAATCTTGCGCTGATATGCCAGTCGCATCAGTTTCTGGAACTGCTCAAGGAAAAGTATCGTCTCTGTGTTGTTTCCGATGTTGCGACACGCGGCGTTTATGCTCCCGTTGGCTATGTGAGCCGCGGCCAAAGCATCGGCACTGTCGAGCGAATATTCTCTTTCAAGGAAACCGGCCACCTCGCTGTCGCTCAACCGTTTCACTTCAAGACGCTGTAACCGGGAATAAATAGTTGGGAGAATTCCCGAAGGCTGATCAGAGACTAAAATTAGCTTTACGCCGGGGAGCGGTTCCTCGATAAGTTTCAGAAGCTTGTTGGCACACTGCACATTCATCTTCTCGGGCAACCACATCAGCACCACCTTATCCGCCGCCCCGTGCGATGTAAAAGTGAGTTTGCGGATAATTTCCTGCGACTCATCCACATAGATAACAGGCTGACCGTTGGGGTTGCCCAGCAGGCTTTGCCAAAGCTCGTAGTTCATATACATGCTTTTGTGTAGAAAGTCATGCCATAAGCTGCTGAAATCATCACTGACGGCTCCACCGGCCGATTTCAACACCGGGAAGGAATAAATGGTGTCGATATGGTTGAATGTCTGATGCTGCACACACGATGGACATACTCCGCAAGGCTCGCCGTTGCCGCGATTCTGACAATGCAGATATTGCACGGCGGCTCGGGCAAGAGCGAATTTTCCGGTACCCTCCGGACCTTCGATAACAAGAGCGTGGGGCAACCGGCCATTGTCAATCATGGCTTTAAGCCTTTCTTTGGCTGATTCCTGGCCTATAATATCGGAAAACTTCATAAGTAACTGTTCAAAATTATCTTAATAAATGAACTTAGATCAGCCTATCGACGATCGGGGAATATCGTTGATTGAAATCAGTCCGTTGATTATTGCGAAAATGGTCAGACCAGCCGGCGAGTGGATATTCAGCTTCGAGGTGATATTGCGCCGGTGAGTGGCCACGGTGTGTACCGAAAGGAAAAGTTGCGAAGCAATTTCTTTATTGGTCAGCCCTTTGGAAATAAGACATATAATCTCCTTTTCACGGTCGGAAAGTGAGCCGACACGTTCGGCATCGGAAGCGGAGGCATCGCGTGAGTTTGATTCCGAGCTTATGTCATCGTCTTTGACCGGAGCGTTGCAGTCGGCACATCGCATATCTTCCTCGGCGGCAATTTCGCTTTCCAGACGTTTGACGGCAGGGACAAAAAGATCATCCTCAACTTCACAATGACTTTTCAAATCCTGCTCGCAGGTTAGAATGTCAAACAGCACCGACGTCAGGAGATTGTTGCCTTCACCGGGGTAATAACGTACTATAATATCCTTAAGCTCATGGAGTTTAGGAGCAATTGACGTGTGTCCGCTCGCATAAGAACCTATGGTGTTGTTTTTGTCGGGTTGGCGTTCAAGCAACGACTCGACGAAAGGGAACACATGGTCGTTTTCCGCCTCCATGTGGGCGCGCACCTCCTGCACGAAATCATCATAGAATTTCAGAATGAGGAAACCGATGGAGTCCACGCCGGTGATATCTATGGCATCGAGCAACTTACGCCTGATCAGAGGCAGTTTGAAGTCAAGAAAATAATCATGAGCGCGTTTAAGATACGCCATCAGCTGTTCAAGATTAATATCTTCCGACGAAGCGGATCTGCCCGAAATATAATTGGCCACTGCTAAGAAAGTGGCAGAATCGATGTTTTTTTCTCTACATACCTCAACCACAGTCTTGTCGCCGAAGCCCAGAGGAATATCAAATCGTGCCAGCGCCGTCAGCAACGAGGCGTTGTCGGAAATCAGCGACCGCATGGTCATTGTCTGCGTGTATGCTCCGTTTATCTTATCCATGATCTTCTTTTTGCTGGTTTCTTTTTGCGTAAAACCCTGACGGTGAGACCGATTTGTCGATCATAAGTGGCTCCGGCGTCGAGTCGTGATATGGTGGCGGCAAAAGCCTCTCCCCATCCCATATCAATCAGCAATGCCAGCGGCTGATTGGATCGCAGCGGCAGATACCCGAGTTTGTAATCTATGTGAGAAAGAGTCACATAGACGGCGACAGCCCACGGGTCGTGCTCGTTGTCAGGTTCACGACGCAACTGCAGTGCCTGACCAACCCGCAGCGCATCCCATGCCTTGTCGGCATCGCCATAGAGCCGTCCGGCCACATAGGTGTCGAAATAATAGACTTCATCAGGTAAATTCATGGTCAGTGAATTAGAAAAAAGCAGAAAAGGGACAATATGGCTAAAAAGCACCAAAAATAGTGAATTCGTTCGCCTATGCCTTGGATTTGTCCATTCAAAGTTAATAAAAAAGGCTCAAATAACAAAAAATATAAAGCAGCCGACAGATTATTCAGACAACTTTTTGTTACTCGATTAGGATTTTTTCGGATAAAATTTGATGTAATGAGAAAAATTTCATTACCTTTGCACGTGGAAAGAGATTATTTCAAAAAAAATGAATTTGCAATATGAAGTTTGACCCCGTCAATCTTGATATGATTTTCGAGACCAGCTGGGAAGTTTGTAATAAAATAGGTGGAATTTACACCGTTTTATCTACAAAAGCTCAGACTCTTCAGAATTTATATAAAGATAAAATAATTTTCATCGGTCCCGATGTATGGACTGAAGAAAATCCGTCGCCTTACTTCACTGAAGTGCCATCTCTTCTGAAGCCCTGGCGCGAAAAAGCAAACCTTCCCGAAGGTGTAAAAGTAAGAGTCGGCCGCTGGAATGTTCCCGGAAAACCGATTGTAATTCTGGTTGACTTCCAGGGAATGTATCAGCTCAAAGACTATTATTATGGTGAAATGTGGGAGCGCTATCGCGTGGACTCGCTCCACGGCTACGGCGATTACGACGAAGGCTGCGCTTTCGCACTTGCCGCCGGCGCTGTCATCGAGAGCATCTGCACCTACAAGCGCATGCGCCACAAAAACGTGCTTGCCCACTTCGACGAATGGACCACAGGTATGGGGCTGCTATACACTAAGTGGAAAGTTCCCTATGTCGGCACCATCTTCACCACTCACGCCACCTCCATCGGCCGCAGCATCTGCGGCAATGGCAAACCTCTCTACGACTATCTGAAAGGTTACAACGGCGACCAGATGGCTCAGGAACTCAACATGCAGTCGAAACACTCGCTCGAAAAAGCGGCCGCACATGCCGCCGACTGTTTCACCACCGTGAGCGATGTCACCGCCGCAGAGTGCGAGCAGCTTCTCGAACGGCGTCCCGATGTTGTCACCCCCAACGGATTTCCTTCGGAATGGGCGCCCACAAAGCTCCGTCAGAAGCGTGCCCGTCAGACAGCCCGCGATGCAATGCTCAATGTGGGGTCGCGTCTGGCAGGCCGTAAACTTCCCGAGGACACATTTATTATCGCCACGTCTGGACGTTGCGAATACCGCAACAAAGGCATCGATGTGTTCCTCGATGCCGCAGCGCGTCTCCGCTCCATGGTGCCCAAGCGCAACATCCTCCTATATATACTGGTACCCGCATGGGCAAAAGGCCCCCGCGCAGACCTGCAGGAGGTTGACACTTCAGTCAATGAGCAGCCGCTGCCCGACAACGTCATCACCCACGACCTCAACAACCCCGACAGCGATGCCATTATCAACCGCATCCATCAGCTCGGATTCAACAATGCCGATTCCAGCCAGTCGGTTCAGGTGATCTATGTGCCATGCTACCTCAACGGTAACGACGGCATTTTTGACATCACTTACTACGACATGCTCGCCGGTATGGATCTCACCGCTTTCCCCTCGTACTACGAGCCCTGGGGATATACACCGCTGGAAAGCGTGGCTTTTGGCGTACCCACCGTAACCACATCACTCTCAGGCTTCGGCCAGTGGGTGCTTGCATCGGGCAACAACGGATTCGACAAGAGCGGCGTGGAAGTTATCACCCGCAACGACTCCAACTACATGGAGGTGGCCGACCGTCTGTCGAAATGCATGTTCAATTTTTCGAACGCATCGTCCGATGCTATGGCTTCATGCTCGGCAGCAGCCCGCGAAACAGCAGCGAAAGCCGAGTGGAACTATTTCATCACTTATTATATCGAGGCATTCCGCATCGCACTCGCAGAGGCCGACAAGCGCCGCAACGAGCAGCCACAGTGACAACTCCTTTTTATAAGTGGATGAAATCATTTTTACTTGACCCAATTACATTCATCTATAAAAAACTAACAAAAACATCTTATATCACTTTTTTCTCATGAAACTTCCTGTCAGTAACACTAATGCCCCCGTATGGCGCGACATTACAGTGAAATCCGACCTTCCCGCCAAACTCAAACCCCTCGAGGAGATTGCCCGCAATCTCTGGTGGGTATGGAACAGCGAGGCGAAATCCATCTTCCATGATCTCGACACTGACCTTTGGCATGCTGTCGGCGAGAATCCTGTGATGCTCCTGCAGCAGATTGCTCCCGAACGCCTCGAAGAGGTTATCTCCGACAAGGAAATGATGCAGCGCGTTGACCATGTTTACTCAATGTTCAAGGAGTATATGGCAGTGCCCATGCGCAAAGACCTTCCCTCAGTGGCTTACTTCTCAATGGAGTACGGTCTTTGCAACGCTCTCAAAATATATTCCGGCGGCCTCGGTGTGCTCGCCGGTGACTATATCAAAGAAGCCTCCGATTCACGCGTGCCCATGACCGCGGTCGGATTCCTCTACCGTTACGGCTACTTCTCGCAGACCCTGTCTGTCGACGGTCAGCAAATCGCCAACTACGAACCCCAGAACTTCAATCAGCTCCCCATCGATCAGATGATGGACGAGAAAGGTCAGCCCATGATTCTCGAAGTTCCTTACCACGACCGCATAATCTACAGCCACATCTGGCGCGTCAATGTCGGCCGCATGAACCTCTATCTGATGGACACTGACTTCGAGATGAACTCCGAATTCGACCGTCCCATCACCCACCAGCTCTACGGCGGCGACTGGGAGAACCGCATCAAGCAGGAATATCTGCTCGGCATCGGCGGTGTGCTCATGCTTAAGAAACTCGGCATCAAGAGCAACCTCTACCACTGCAACGAAGGTCATGCGGCACTGCTCAACCTCCAGCGTCTTGTCGACTACGTCCAGGAAGATCATCTCGACTTCCAGGTGGCTCTTGAGCTTGTCCGCGCTTCAAGCCTCTATACCGTACATACTCCTGTGCCCGCCGGTCACGACTACTTCGACGAAGGCCTTTTCGGCAAGTATATGGGCGGTTTCCCCGCAAAACTCGGCATCTCATGGAACGACCTCATGAACATGGGCCGTGAGAACCCCAACACCAACGAACGCTTCTCAATGAGCGTATTCGCTCTCAACACCTGCCAGGAAGCCAACGGCGTAAGCTGGCTCCATGGCGAAGTTTCGAAGAAAATGTTTGCCGGCGTGTGGAAAGGCTATGACTGGCGTGAGAGCCACGTTGGTTATGTCACCAACGGCGTGCACATGCCCACCTGGGCCACCTCGGAATGGAAATCGTTCTACGGCGAGAAACTCGGCGAAAAGGTATTCGAGAATGAGGCCGATCCCGAGAACTGGAAAGGCATCCTAAAGTGCAGCGATCAGGAGATCTGGAACATGCGCATGACGATGAAGAACAAGTTCATCAACTTCGTCAAGAAAGATTTCAAGGCCAAATGGCTCGCCAATCAGGGCGATCCCTCCTCGGTTATGAAAATCGTGGACCGTATCAACCCCAACGCCCTCATCATAGGTTTCGCCCGCCGTTTCGCCACCTACAAACGCGCACACCTGCTCTTCACCGACCTCGACCGTCTGGCTAAAATTGTCAACAACGAGCAGTTCCCCGTGCAATTTGTATTCTCTGGTAAGGCACACCCCGCCGATGGCGCCGGCCAGGACCTTATCAAGCGCATCATCGCCATTTCGCGCATGCCCCAGTTCCTTGGTAAAATCATCTTCCTCGAGGACTATAACATGATCGTCGCCAAACGCCTCGTTTCAGGTGTCGACATCTGGCTCAACACCCCCACGCGTCCTCTCGAGGCATCCGGCACATCGGGTGAAAAAGCCGAAATGAACGGCGTGCTCAACTTCTCGGTGCTCGACGGCTGGTGGTACGAAGGCTACCGTTTCGCCGAAGATGCCGGCTGGGCTCTCACCGACAAACGCACTTTCACCGACCAGTCCCAGCAGGACCGTCTCGACGCCGCCACCATCTACTCCATGCTGGAGAACGAGATCGTGCCTCTCTACTACGCCAAGAACTCCAAGGGTTATTCGCCCGAGTGGATCCAGTATATCAAACGCTCCATAGCCAAGATTGCTCCCCACTTCACCATGACCCGCATGATCAACGACTATATCGACCGCTTCTACCTCAAAGAGGGCGACCGCACCAAAAAGCTCATTGCCAACGACTTCAAGAAAGCCAAGGAGATGGCTGCCTGGAAAGAGAAAGTGGCCGCTGCCTGGGATGGCATCAAGGTTGAAAGTCTCGAGACATCAGATCTGAGCAACAACACCTCGGGCAAGAACTTCACCGCGCAGGCAGTTGTCGACACCAACGGTCTCGGCAAAGATCTCGGTCTGGAACTGGTAATCTACAAAAACGCCGACGGAGAAGAGAAATTTGTAGGCACCGAGCCTTTCAAAGTTATCAAGACCGACGGTAATGTCCTCACTTACCAGCTTCACAGCAAGTTCCGCGGTGCAGGCGTGTTCCGCTACGGTTTCCGTCTGTATCCCAACAACGCAGCCCTGCCTCACCGTCAGGACTTCGCTTACACCCGCTGGATCTAATCAGCTGACACTCAACAACAGGGATACCGGGCAAATCAAGCCCGGTTCGCCCTGCTCCATATAACAAGACCCCGGCTTTCTCAGGCCGGGGTCTTGTTTCTGTTTAATAATCTTAAGTAATGTTTCTGATTAGCAGTCTTATGTAACGTTTCTGATTCACAGTCTTAAGTAGCTGTTTTTTTTAACTTTATATATCAACGGTCTGCTTATTTGGAGCTTGTTCAGAAAGCGAATGAAAAGCCGGTGGAGATGGTGTTGAAGGGGAGCTGTGTGCGGTCGCGCAGTTTCTTCATGGGAGAGTAACGGACAAAAACTCCGATATAGCGGTAGTTGAAGCCGGCAAACAGATCCAATGTAACCGGGCGCTGTCCTATGTTCTTTGTAACGATAGAGTATTCGTTGCCATCAAGCTTGTATTGCGTCTTGATGCTGCTGCCGGTATTGAAGCAGAGAATAGGACCGGCAACGAAATTGCAATAATTCCGGTGTCCGAACGAAAAAGTGTAAAGCAGCGGCATCTGCCAGGTTTTAAGTTGAATACGCGAGCGTAAATCAGTGGCGCCTTCGGGATAGGGAGTAAAGCCTATGCTGCGGTTTTCCATATTCAGGTTGAAAAACCGATTCCCTTTCGTCACATAATTCTGCCATAGAAAACCCACGCCGAGAGAAACTGCATGGTGTCCGCGGCTCACCCTGACGGCCAGAATATTGGTCCAGCTGATCTCATTGCTTTTCCACATCGACACATTCATGTCGGGGGAATCATTGATTGTCGTACCCCAGCCAAAAGTCAGGCCATTGGAGACGAGGTCCCACTGCACCTTGCCTTTTCGGGCAAGTGTGAAGCCGAAGTCGCTGCCATTCTGTCCGACGAATGATTTATATTGGCGGTCACCGGGGGTTTCAAAATAGAACGTATAGTTTTGCGATGCTCCATCGTCACCGGTGAAGTCGACCGAAACGCGGTCCTCATAGTTGACCACGACGATATTTTTCACGTCGTCACAAATGACGTTAGTTGTGGTAAAACGCATGTGGCGGCGTTCGCTTTTGCTCTGGTAGTAGAAATTGTCATTGGTGTGGTTAAGACCTTCCACTGTGATGTTTGTGGATTTGCGTGCCGACGAGATTTCGATGCTGCCGGCCGTAGCGGCATTGAGCAGTGTATCGGCGGGGAGCGTTGCAGCAGCTATTGAATCAGCCGACAGTTCAGTCTGAGCGGTGGCCACGGGGGCTGTAGCCAGCAAAGCTATAGAGAGTAAGTTTTTTAAAGTCATTTTTTCGGTAGTTTATTCTGTTTGCGATGAATGTTTAGTCTTTTCTGAGTGAGTTAATCAGCGTTTCGGCATGGAATCTGTCGATAGTGCCGTCAAAATATATCAGTATCACTGAGCCGTTTTGTTTCCTGCTTTCGTTGTTAAGGTAATAAAGGTATCGGTTCACCTTCTTGCCGTCGACGGTTGTGGGCGGCAGAATAAAAAAAGCATACTCGAGTTTACCGTTTTTGTAACGGACATCGCGCCCCGTCGCCTTCTGACCATCCTTAAGCACAAGAGGCTGCAACATGGCGGCATATTTGTCGTATGGACCAGAGAATGTGGCCAGGGTTGTAAGATTCCGCTTGCGCAGAAGCCGGTGATCACCCGTCATCACAGTCTCGCTTACCTGCGGATCCGTGACATATTTGCCTCCGAAAACCTTACTGATGTTCAGATTTTTCTGAGCAAACATTCCCAGACCGATAAAAAGCAGGGACATTAGGAATAATGAAAAGCGTTTCATATTTATTTATGATTTAATTTTCAGGGAAAGGCAGTTCGGTCTGATAGTCCTCGATGACCGGAGCAACCGAATCAATGACCATGGCAAATGACTCATCCATTTCGCGGGAGGCCTCGTCGAATTGAGCCAGATCGGCAGCCAAAATGTCAAGCACGGCAGTCTCGTCGGTAATACGCTGCCCGTTGAAATAGGCGATACAGGTGGAGTCGACCGAGTCAAGCGGCGAGCGCAGCATATTAATGCCCACGGTCAAAGCCACCGCCACCGAAGCTGCTATGCCGACTATCATCCTTACAGATTTGCCGCGGCTTTCAGCTCTCTGTGCAGGCTTCCTGAACCCCATGAGGGCGCGGGCCTCATCTACAGCGGGATCACGCAGCCCGGTTTCCGCCACACGGCGTCGAAGCAGCTCCTCCTCTGCATCGCTCAGCGAGCCGTCGAAGTAACGTTCAATCTGCTCGAGCAACTGTCGGTCATTTATATCGTTTCTGTTCATAAGTAACTGTTCAAAATTCCTGATTTTGTTGTCGGTAAAGTTCCCGGATTGTCCGGCGTGCGCGGCTCAGAGTCATTCTCACGTTTTCCTGAGTAATGCCGAGTCGCAAAGCCACCTCTTCATAAGTGCATCCCTCTATGTCATGGAGCTGGAAAATCTCGTATGCCTTGGGCTTCAGATGCTTTTGCGCGAGTCGGATCACAGCGCGGTAGGTCTCTGACTTCGTTCTTTCGGATTCGGATTCCTCATCGGCAAAATCATGGTCGGCAATATCTGACGAGAGATGCGCCCTGTCGTTGCGGTATGCATCAATGGCACGGTTGCGGACCGCAGTGTAACACAGGCTCATAGCCTCGCGCTCGCTGTTGACCTGCGGATGCCGCTCCCACAGCCGGCAGAATGCGTCGTGAACGACATCGTCGGCCTCCCGGGCGCCGGCAATACCTGCTGCCAGCCCCCTGAGTCTGTCGCCGAAGCGCGTAAAAACTGATGTCAGAAATATACTGCTCACACTATCATAACGGAACCCTCAGCAATCTGTAACAAAAAATCAAAAAATTTTTTTAACATTTACCCATAAAAAAACTGCATCGTAAACATCATTTACGATACAGCTTATATAAGAACTTGATCTTTACTGACCTAACTACTGATACATTGAAATTTTAAAACTGCTGTTCCCGGCTGTCACTATATATATTCCCGGATTCAGTCCTTCAAGATCTATCGAAATATCAGAGTTATCGTCGGGGATGGAAAGATTCCTAACACATAAACCACCTATCGTATATATTCCGACCTGCGTGCCCGCAATGAAGCCTGACAGTCTTATACCGGTGGCACCGTCACGCGTCAGCATTCCGCTGTCGGAGTCATCGCCTTTAAGGTCATGAATACCAGAATTTTGCTCAAAAGTGATTTTATGTATATCGCCGGAATCATAAGTGGCGGTTTCCTTACCGTCACAATAAATCGTCAGTTTGTCTCCTTTTATTTTTAACGACAGGTGACGCGAATCTTTAACAAAAATCTTCTTACCACCGTCGAGATTGAGACATATTTCAACATCTTTTGCCGTTACACCGGCGTTCATGCATATGAATGTAAGCAATACGGCAAGGATGCGTGTTGCCAAGCGCTTCATTGTTCGGTGATAACTTTCTTGAGTGCTTCAACCAACACATTGGCCATCAACTGATAACCCGGATCATTGGGGTGCAGCGCAACATCGATCGACAGACGGTGGAGATTATGCTGTCCGCCACACTCGTCAAAGAAATCGGCCAACGGAATTCCTTCGTGCCGTGCTACCTGCCTTGCGATATCGGCATAATCTTCAAGATGATGCCCCTTGCAAAGGTCATACCAATGGGCGGGAAGGAATCCCTTGAAGCCATATCCCTTGCGGGGAGTGCACAGAACGATGCGGGCATCGGGGTTGACGGAATAGATTTTGTCGATCAACTGACGGTAAGTGGCTGCGAATGTGCCGTTGCGTGTATCGTTCAGATAGTCGTCAAAAGTTCCGGGATCCACCCCCTGTCCCCAGTCGTTGATTCCATGTTCTATGGTATAATAATCGGCCGGTATTACTTTATCAAGCGCCGATTCAAGAGTTCCGCCATTGACAGCCTGGTTGGTGTATTCAGTGAATTTGATCACATTCATCACACGACTCTGATATCCGGCCGTAAACGCTCCGTTGCTGCGGTCGACATTCTCGTTCCACCATGTGATTGACGTGCCGAGCGCACACCAATGAGCGTTAATTACCCGAGGAGCAGATGGCTTAGTGGGGGGGGTAATTCCCTGATTATCAGCATAGAACACAATAGAATCTATCTGTTCCATGTTGCTCCCCATCATCTTTTGGTCACCGCTGAACACCGCCAGACTCTGTCCATGGACTGCAATGGCGACACACAGCGATGCAAATGTAGAGAATAATTTAGACATAATGATTGCTGATTGTAACTGTGGTTTTTCACCCGCAAAGTTACGCAATTATACTAAAATGTTACAACGAGCTTTTTGTTTTAACATTTCAGTCGATGGGGATATATTCCACGAAAGCTTCCATTGCCTCATAGTCGGCGAAGCCTAACCGATGATAGAGATCGGCGGTGGCACGGTTGCGGTCTTCGGCTCGCTGCCAGAACAGACGCGAGTCGTTGCCCAGGAAGGGCGCGAACTCCATCTGCGAACTGTGGCGCAGGATGGCGTTGCGTTTGCACCTGAGTTCCTCAGGCGACAGAGGCACAGCCATCTGAATGTTTTCAATGTCCCATTCAGCCCAGGCACCGCGATACATCCATATGCGACAGTCGGCAAGCCACGGGGCACCCTCCTTTCGGGCTTCATCGATAGCGGCAAGCACTGCGTCGGTGCATTTGCGATGCGTGCCGTGAGGATCGGCCAAATCTCCCGCAACGTATATCTGATGCGGTTTCACACTGTCGAGAAGTGCTTTCACAATGTTCACATCGGTCTCGGTCATTGGCAGTTTCTCAATCTTTCCACTTTCGTAGAAAGGCAGATCAAGAAAATGTATGTTGGGTTTGGGAATGCCGGAATATGCGCATGCCGACCTGGCCTCGACACGGCGGATCAGCCCCTTCACCGACAGAATGTCGCGGGTGTCGGAATCACCCTCTTTCTTGTCACGCAGAAACTGTCTGAACGCACGATATTTCTCGGTGGTGAAAGAGTCGCGTTCCTCCTTGAGGATCTCCTTGAAACCATTGATGAAGTGCATGTATCGCACCACTTCCTCATCATTGACGGCTATGTTGCCCGAAGTCTCGTAAGCCACATGCACATCATGTCCGTGACGTCGGAGACGCTGTATGGTGCCTCCCATGGAAATGACGTCATCATCGGGGTGGGGCGAGAACACCAGCACCCGTTTCGGAAAGGGCAGCGCACGCTCCGGACGGTCGGAGTCGTCGGCATTGGGCTTGCCTCCGGGCCACCCCGTGATAGTATGCTGGAGATCGTTGAACACTCTTATGTTCACGTCATAGGCTGAGCCATAGATGTCAAGCAACTGTCCCAGCGAATTATCCTTGTAATCCTTGTCGGTGAGTTTGAGGATGGATTTGCCTGTTTTTTCCGAGAGCCATGCCAGAGCGGAGCGAAGCAGTCCCGGAGTCCACTCAATGTCCCCTTTGAGCCAGGGATTTTCACCATGAACGGGGGCTATATTAATCTGAGATGAAAGATTCAGACGCATTTCTTATATGAAATTATAGAGTTTGTTTGGTTATGAGCTTGTTTGGTTAAGATGTCAAATATATGAAGCAATCGGAGCGGCCGGCTACTATACATGCTCGATATCTTTGAAATAGCGATAAGTGCCCACCTTCAATTCCACGGTAGAAGCCTCGTCGCATATAATCATCCCCTTGGGATGAGTCTGAAGAGCGCTGATAGGCCATTGCTGACTCACGGCTCCCTCAACAGCCTCTCTCAGTGCGCGCGCCTTGGCATGACCGTTGGCCAGAATCATAACTTCGCGTGCCGACATCACTGTGGCAACACCCACTGTGAGTGCAAGAGCGGGCACTTTGTCGGGATCTCCGCCGAAGAACCGGGCGTTGGCTATGCGGGTATCTGTGGTGAGAGTTTTTACCCGTGTGCGCGAGAGGAACGAAGAGAACGGTTCGTTGAAAGCGATATGACCGTCGGGGCCTATACCGCCGATAAAGAGATCTATCCCGCCGTAACTCTCAATTTTGGCTTCATAGCGGGCACACTCCGCCGCGAGGTCAACGGCATTGCCGTTGAGAATATTGATGTTTTCGGCAGGGCAATCTATGTGATCGAATAGATTGCGGCGCATGAATGAGTGATAGCTTTCGGGATGTTCCTCAGGCAAGCCTACATATTCGTCCATGTTGAATGTGACAACATTGCGAAACGACACACGCCCCTCGCGGTATGCTTCCACCAACTGTTTATACATACCGACGGGGGAAGAACCGGTAGGGAGTCCGAGCACGAACGGTTTTTCGGAAGTAGGATTTGCCTGATTAATCTTTTCTATGACTCTGCGGGCTGCGTAGGCCGAGACTGAGTCATAATCGTCGAGGATTATTACTCGCATTTTGGAATGTGTTTATGACAGGTTAGTAGATTTGAATAGCAAAATTAATGAATCACCGGAGATTACACAAGAGAATATTGGTATTTTTTAACATCAATCGCACCGGCGTATCGGCGAAGGAGCATTCACATGTCAATTATTTTTATTAAAAAATCAACAAAATGATTTGTTTTTAAATAAATCTTTGTAATTTTGCAAGAAATACAAGGATTGCAAAAGCATTTTGCTTTAAGCAATCCATAAAATACGGTCAATTAGCCGGCACTATTCATTGTAAACATTCATTTAATCAGATTATTTATGTGCGGTATCATCACTGTCTTTGAAACGCGCGGCGAAGAAAACCAGCTGCGCCCTGAAGTGCTGAAAATGTCAAAAAAAATACGTCACCGCGGACCCGACTGGTCGGGAATATATTGCGGCGAAAACGCCATACTCGCCCACGAACGCCTCTCGATTGTCGACCCTGAGAGCGGCGGCCAACCCCTGAAAACCGATGACGGAAAGGTGATTCTGGCTGTCAACGGTGAAATCTACAACCATCGCGACATACGCCGCCGTTACGAGGGAAAATACAACTTCCTCACCGGCAGCGACTGCGAGGTGATTCTGGCGCTCTATCGCGACAAAGGGCCTGATTTTCTCGAAGAGCTGAACGGCATTTTCGCGTTCGCACTCTACGACGAAGAGAACGATTTCTATATGGTGGCACGCGACCCGATAGGCGTGATTCCCCTTTATATGGGGTTTGACAAGAAAGGGCACCGCTATTTTGCCAGTGAACTTAAGGCTCTCGAGGGTGTCTGCGACGTAATCAAACCATTTCTTCCAGGCCATGTGTTCGACAGCCGCAGCGGAGAGATGCGTCGGTGGTATCACCGCGATTGGGAGAGCTATGAGGCTGTGAAAGACAACTCAACCTCTATAGCGCAGCTCCGTCAGGCTCTCGAGGAGGCAGTTAAACGCCAGCTAATGAGCGACGTGCCCTATGGTGTGCTGCTGTCGGGTGGTCTGGATTCATCGATCATCTCTGCCGTCGCAGCCAAATATGCTCCTACGCGCATCGAGGCAGACGGGAAAGCGGCCGCCTACTGGCCACGTCTGCACTCTTTCGCAGTGGGACTCAAAGGTGCGCCCGATCTGGCTGCCGCCCGCAAAGTGGCCGAACATATCGGCACCGTCCATCATGAAATCCACTACACCGTGCAGGAGGGTCTCGATGCCATCCGCGATGTGATTTATTTCACTGAGACTTACGATGTAACCACTGTCAGAGCCTCGACTCCGATGTATCTGCTTGCCCGTGTGATCAAATCCATGGGCATCAAAATGGTGCTCTCGGGCGAGGGCGCCGATGAAATCTTCGGCGGCTATCTTTATTTTCACAAAGCACCCGACGCACGTGCATTCCATGAAGAGACTGTTCGCAAACTCTCCAAACTTCACCTTTACGATTGCCTTCGAGCCAACAAGGCACTCTCGGCGTGGGGAGTGGAAGGACGTGTTCCGTTCCTCGACACTGCATTTCTCGATGTGGCGATGCGCCTTAACCCTGCCGACAAGATGGCCGGACATGGCAAGATCGAAAAATGGGTGCTCCGCAAAGCATTCGAGGAGATGCTGCCGGCTGAGGTTGCATGGCGTCAGAAAGAGCAGTTCAGCGATGGTGTGGGCTATTCCTGGATTGACTCTCTGAAAGCAATCACTTCCGCCCAGGTCTCCGACGAAATGATGGCCAACGCGGCGCTGCGTTTCCCCATCAACACCCCGATGAATAAGGAGGAATATTACTATCGCAGCATCTTTGAGGAGCATTTTCCATCGGCGACAGCCGCCGCATGTGTGCCTTCGGTTCCATCGGTGGCATGTTCCACAGCCGAAGCGCTGGCGTGGGACGCTTCATTTCAGAATCTCAACGACCCCTCGGGACGTGCTGTCCAAAGCGTTCACGAGGCTGCATATTGATTTCCTACATTATAATAGCGCAATGTCAAAATACTTGACACCGCGCTATTATACCCTCGTACAACGAAAAACGCATCAGATTTCCCGATCTGATGCGTCATTTTTTTATTAAGACAAGTTTTTAGTTTCTAAATAAACGGAGAGGGAATTGAGAGGATTAGTAATAGGAGAGAAGCGAGGAATAGTAAGCAAAGTAAGCGTCAGCGGGTAACTGAATGTTCAAAATACCATCGAGCTGCGCGTTTAATAATCTTAATCATAGCTTCGAATCTTAAAATTTTACCTTAGAAATTGTATTCAATCCAACGGGAACTCTTTCCCTGTCGGTAAACGTTATATGCTTTATAACATATTTTCTCAACAAATAGTTCCCTGTTCAAGTCTGGAAAACATCACTCAAATCAGTGAACAAAGCATATTTTCCTTAATTCGGGTGCAAAGGTAGATATTATTTTTTAATCCTCCAACAAAATTAAATTTTTGCTTTTCAAAAAAAATATCTAACTTTGCAACCGTTCTTTACAAACATCATCACGCGGTAGTAGCTCAGTTGGTAGAGCATCAGCTTCCCAAGCTGAGGGTCGCGAGTTCGAGCCTCGTTTACCGCTCTCAGGCGGCGTTGTCGTTCATCCCGACTGCGCCGCTTTTTCTTTTACCTTATCCTGCACACAGACCTATCGGCCATTACACACCGCCAATCATCATTACATAATATCAACATGAAAACAATTGCAAAAGCACTGGTGCTGGCATTGTCAATCCTCACATTGTCTTTGAGCCTCTCGGCTCAGACAAACGACGCCTCCATGGACGACATGGTGCCTAAGGAGGATATGCGTAGCCCTATCACAAAAATCACCCCGGAACAGAAACACATGTACCGCATCACTCCTCTCTGGGAGAACCGGCTAAATACCAACTTCAACTCTGATGCCAATGAGAATTGCCACAACATGTTCGTCATAGACAACATCATATACATCTTTGTGGATTATTACGAAGGAGACAACGCCCAGAAGACCATACTGAAACGATACGATCTTTCCACCGGAAAAATGCTGCCTCAGCTTGAAAAAGAGGACAGCGAGATGATTAAGGCAATGGAGTTCTGGAAATCCACAAAACCTTTCAAGTCATATACTCTAACTGCGGATAGTTTTGGCCATATTATTGCAACAAGCATCCATACGACATCGCCCGATGCCCTGCAACAAAGCTCCGAGGGAGCTCTTTATATCGGCGTTTTCGATAAAGATTTAAATCTAATCAAATCATATAATTGCACTGATCACTTCGGATTGAACCTACGCTTTTTCAGTCATCTCAGCGCTCCTCATATTGAAGGGGATGCCGCTTCCGGAGATTTTAGTGTAAGTTACAGCGGATGGTTTGCAAATGTTGTCGGCGAATCGGCAAATCCGTCTGTTGGAAATATTAAAGCCAAGACGTATTATCCGGCTATCGTCACATTCCCTTTTAAGAATTATTCTTGTTCAGAGCCGAAACCGGTCTATTTTGAAACTGCCTGCAATTATAAAGAATGGACTACTGGAGGTAACCAAATGCCATATTATTATTTCCCTGCTGCCAAAAACATTACAGATGATTCAAAAGATCAAATTGCCACCTGTCGACTCAACGACAAAAAATGGCTTGTGCAGCGTCGACATGAACCTATGATGCTATTTGTCGACAAGGGCAACACAATCGAAATTAATGGTGAAAACTATCCTTTGCTGAATCATGTTGAAGGAACAGCCAATCCGTTCAAATCCACCGATGCCACTTACAACTTCAATCCGGCAGTGGTCCGGCTCACCGACCGCTATTCTCTTTACTCTATCAGCTCTTATGAAGATAACAACATCACATTCTCAGCCTACGACCTGCCTGATGAGAACGACTTGTCAAGCTTGACGTCGCTTGGTGAAATTTCAGGCACATCCTCTTTCCCTATCCCATCTGCCTTATATGAATATGACCTATATCCATTTGTCACTGTTATACCCGTATCCGACGCACCCGAAACCGCTCAAGCCTATAAAGAGACAAAGGCCACAATAGTAGATAAACAGAAAGCCAACGTCGTCACATACTTCCCCGGCAGCGGCCTTGGTTCATATCTGGTGGAAGTGAGTCAGAGCGATGAACCGACCGGATTGGTAAATGTCGTGAAAGAAGACGCTATTAACTTCACCCTCAATGGCCGCAATCTCACAGTCGACCCGAACACCGACGTGGCTTCGGCAGAGATATCCGTCACATCCACAACCGGCATGAATCTCATGACACAGAAGATAGCGCCGGGCACTACGATCTCACTGGCAGATCTACAGCCGGGAGTCTATTGCATAACCCTCAATTCCCGTTCCCACATGATTTGTCTCAGATAATCATCTGAACAAGATAAACCAAACCGGGCTGCATCGGCGAATTGCCGATGCAGCCCGGCTTAGTTTATCTCTACTCTCGAAACTGGAGAAAATTATACCAGATGACGGATAAGATCCTCGCGGTCACCGGGAAGAAGATCGATAACGGGAATTTCCACCATAGTATAGGCGCCGGGGGCAAGACGCATCGCAGCGCGAGCCACACCCACCAGCAACTGGGCCGTGAGAGCGGGGTTGTTGATGGTCATATTGAATTCGAAACGCTGGTTCTGGGTTTTGCCCGACACGCCTTTGCGGATCATATGCACGCCATGACCCATATCTTTCACAGCGTCGACACTCTCCACGGCCATTACATGCGTTTCGTCATTTGCGAAATAGGGATCAGCTTTAACAGCGGCGGCAACATCGGCGAGCGAGGCGCCCGGTTCGAGTTCCACATACACCATGCGGCGATGTACGCCGTCACCGAGAGGCATTGTCATCGAAAGCGCATCTTTCACACCCGGTTTCGACTTCACACACACAGTGTGACCCATGCTCATGCCAGGGCCGAAGTTAGTGTAGGTAAGCCCCTTGGGCGCTGCGGCTTCCATGAGCGTACGGACCACAGAATCACTTCCGGGATCCCAGCCGGCCGAAATCACGGCAACTCGTCCGGCCTTGCGTGCAGCTTCGCCGAGGGTGCGGCGAAGATCGGCAATGGAGGTGTGAATGTCGAAACTGTCAACGGTGTTGATGCCGAGTGCGAGGCATTCGAGCGCATGTTTCTCCACCTCACGGGTAGGGGTGGCGAGGATGGCCACATCCACATGGCCGAGTTCGCGAATGTCGGCAACAACTTTATATTGAGCGATTTCTGCGGGTACATTGTTTACATTGCGGCGCACTATGCCTACAATCTCGAAGTCAGGAGCAGCCTCAAGAGCTTCCACGGAGAAACGGCCAATATTGCCATAGCCGACCACCGCAGCACGTATTTTAGTCATAAACAGTTGATATTAAAAAGTACGCGGCAAAATTACGAATTATTTTTTAATATGTCAAGAATCTGACCTGCGGCATCCTTGGTGTTCACCTTATTAATAATGTGGGTAATCACATGATCGGCATCGGTGATAAAGGTAGTGCGCACCAGCCCCATATATTCGCGGCCGGCCATCTTTTTCAGTTTCCACACGCCAAAGGCCTTGCTGACCTCGCCGGTCACATCGGTCAGCAGTGTAAACGGGAGATTGTATTTTGCGGCAAACTTGCGATGCGAATCCGGACTGTTGAGATTGATGCCCACTACAGCGTAACCCATGCGGGAAAGTTCGGCATAGCCGTCGCGGAGTGAGCAAGCTTCCGCGGTGCAGCCGGGGGTGTTGTCTTTGGGATAAAAGTAGATAATCATGGGCTGACGGGCATAATCGCCGTTAGCAGTCACGTTACGCCCCTCGGCATCAATGCCGAGTTCATCAGGAATGTATTCACCGATTTCCATATTTTCGATTTTTAAGTTGTATTTCAGTCAGGAACGTTTACGATAATAAAACGTCGGAAGTAATTGTCCGGTTCAACAACACAAGCAACCGACAGCCGCCGCCCCGATAGGGTGATGACGATGCTGTCGGTTGCAAATTCACTTCAAGGCTCCGGATTGCCTTTGGTGAAAGAGAGCGGAACTGATTATTTTCCGGCGATGGAGCAGGAAACAGTCAGACGAGCGCGGCCTTTGGCGCGACGGCGTGCAAGAACCTTGCGGCCATCTTTGGTAGCCATTCTTTCACGGAAGCCGTGTTTGTTAACTCTCTTGCGGTTAGAAGGTTGAAAAGTTCTTTTCATAGCGCTATGTAATTGTTTTTATTGTTTACACAATTCGAGGTGCAAAATTAACACTTTCCCGCGAATAAACCAAACATTCCGCCGAAAAATCGCATTTCGAAACCCATATTAAATGTTTTGCAACACGAAACCTTGCGGTTTGTTTGGAAATATGGCCAAAAAATATTAATTTTGCAGTTCTTAAAACGACCATAATAAAAATCACCCTACAAATACAAAATGGCAACAACAGCTGATTTTAAGAACGGCATGTGCCTCGATATCGACGGCAACTACTTTTTCATCGTTGAATTCCTGCACGTGAAGCCCGGCAAAGGTCCCGCTTTCGTCCGCACAAAACTCCGCAACGTGAAAACCGGCCGTATCCTCGACAAGACCTGGAACTCCGGCGTAAAGGTCAACGAAGTGCGCATCGAGCGTCGTCCTTACCAGTTCTCCTATAAGGATGAAATGGGCTACCACTTCCTTCACACCGAAACCTGGGAAGAAATCATCGTCCCCGGCGAATCCATCGAAGGCGTTCAGTTCCTCAAAGATGGCGACATCGTGGAAGCCATGGTTCATGCTGAATCAGAAACCGTACTCACAGTTGAAATGCCCGCCAACGTTGTGCTTGAAATCAAGTACACCGAGCCCGGTATCAAAGGCGACACCGCCACCAACACCCTCAAACCCGCCGAAGTAGAGACCGGCGCCACCGTGCGTGTGCCTCTGTTCTGCAACATCGGCGACAAAGTGCGCGTCGACACCCGTTCGGGCGACTACCTCGAGCGCGTCAAGGCCTGAGGCTCCATTAAACCCGAAACCAATACAAAATAAGGCGCTGTGTCAAAAATGCTTGACACAGCGCTTTTTCTATCCGGATGGGAGGGCGCTGCCAGAATGGTTCAGATGGTAGGAGCTTGGAGGTGAGGCCGATGGGAGCAATCTGTAGATTGTGACCGAGGCCGTTATCGACCTTTGGTCGCTTTGCTCTGCAAAGAATCCTTCAAGCGACGACCCAGATGAGCCATTATGACACGCCCTCACCGTAATTATGTACGGCGTCAGGGTTATTTCTTCACCGTAGCGGCCTCGTCGGCAGCTTCAGCTGCTTCGGCAGCCTTATCTTCGGCGATTTCCGACTTCTTGAATTCGTGGATGCCGGCGGCAATCAGCTGGTTGTACCACTGGAAAAGTTTGCGGATGTCGGTAGTGTACACGCGATCTTCATCATATTCGGGAAGAATAGTCTTGAAATAAGCACGTACTTGAACATCATCGCCGAGAGCCTTGACATCTACCTGCTTCCCGTCGTTGGCTTCACGCACTTTCTCGAAAACGTCGAAGAGAGGAGTATCGGAATCGTTGGTGTAGATCGAAACATCATCGAGAGAAATCACCTTGTCGGAAGCATAGGCAGGCATGCGTCGTTTAGTGGCGATGTTTTCCACAATCAGCATGTTGTTGCCTTGGCTCACCAGTCGGAAAAGACCCGGCTTGCCGGAGATAGACAGAATTTTCTGAGACATGACAGATATATTTTTTATTGGTATTTGATATTATAACAAACGCCGTGAAAAAATGACGTTTTAACCTATAATAATGAGAAAGAGGGGAGCCTCTAAGAGCAGTGCAAAGTTAGTCAACTTGCAGAGGTTTTCCAAATTTCCGCATCTCTAATGTTAATTTTAGAATAAAATATGTTAACTTTGCACTCCGGATAGACTATTCGACGCTCAATTTGTTTTAATTTTAAACGTTCTCTACTCTCACTTATATTCACACGTACTTATTACATCAATCAACATTTTAAGATATGAAAACATTAAAGACTTTATGCCTCGGTATGGTGGCTGCTGCAATGCTGCTCACCGGATGTAATTCTATGACCAACACCGGCAAAGGCGCCCTCATCGGCGGCGGTAGCGGTGCTGCTGTAGGTGCCGGTCTCGGCGCCCTCATCGGCGGCGGCAAAGGCGCAGGCATCGGTGCTGCAATCGGCACCGCAGTTGGTGCAGGCGCCGGCACTCTCATCGGCAACCGCATGGACAAGCAGAAGAAAGAACTGGAAAAGAGCCTCGCCAATGCCGACGTCGAGACAGTTCAAGACCAGAACGGTCTGGCCGCCATCAAAGTAACATTCCCCGGCGGTATTCTTTTCCCCACCAACGGCACCACCCTCAGCGCTTCCGCCCAGACCGAGCTGGCTCAGTTTGCAGCCTCTCTGAAGCAGAACCCCGAGACCAACGTCCAGATTTTCGGCTTCACCGATAACACCGGCGGCATGGAGGTGAACACCCGCATCGCCAACGGTCGCGCACTTTCTGTCGATCGCTTCCTTGTTGACAGCGGCATCGCTCCCACACGTCTTTCGTATCAGGGTATCCCCATGGCCGACTACGTTGCCAGCAATGACACCCCTGCAGGGCGCGCTCAGAACCGTCGTGTAGAAATCTACATCACCGCCAACCAGCAGATGATCCAGCAGGCCGAACAGGGCACACTCAAATAATCTATCGTTTAAATCTCTAACGCAACGGCCGCTCGGAATGACATCCCGGCGGTCGTTGCTGTTTTCTGCTAAGCCGATGCATTGATTTCACACCCGGCAAAAGGAAGACAACAAAAGAAATCATGTGAGTTTAGAAAAGAAATCATGTGAGTTTGTTTAATAATTTCTTGGAAAATCAAACAAAATGCCGTAACTTTGCGTTCGAGTTGCGCATAATGCCATCTCATTACTAAAATAGACAACATTTTGGCTCTCATAATCCCGAAGCACTATAAGCTCAAGCTCTTGCCCGAAACCACCGAGTGGGCGATCAAGTGTATAAAAGACCATTTCCAGCAGCAGCTCAGCGAAAATCTGCGTTTGCGTCGAGTCACAGCTCCGTTATTCGTTCTTTCCGGCACAGGAATCAACGATGATCTCAACGGAGTGGAACGCCCCGTGAATTTCCCCATAAAGGATCTCGGCGATCGCCGAGCCGAAGTGGTGCACAGTCTGGCAAAGTGGAAGCGACTCAAGCTGGCCGCTTATGGCATAGCTCCGGGATTCGGACTTTACACCGACATGAACGCCATCCGCTCCGATGAGGAACTTGACAATCTGCATTCCTTGTATGTGGATCAGTGGGACTGGGAAAAGACCATCACCTCTGCAGACCGCACAGTGGAATATCTTGAGGAAACTGTCAGAATCATATATAATGCATTACTCGATACGGAGCATATGATTTACAGGATGTATCCTCACATCACCCCACGTCTGCCACGCGAAATCAAATTTCTCACCGCCGAGGAATTGCTGCAGATGTATCCCGACGATCCCGCATCGGTGCGCGAATCGAAAGCAGCGAAAAAATTCGGCGCCATCTTCCTGAGGGGCATCGGCGCTCCGCTGTCGAGCGGTGAACCGCACGACGGACGTGCTCCGGACTATGATGACTGGATTTCAGATGACGGACGTGGCGGCAAAGGTCTTAACGGCGACATTATCCTTTACGACAATATTCTCGAGCGCTCAATAGAAATCAGCAGCATGGGTATTCGTGTAAGCCCTGAATCGCTGATGCGTCAGCTCGAATCACGCGGATGCACCGAACGTGCCTCACTTGAATTCCATAAAGCTCTGCTCAACGGCGAACTACCGCCGAGCATCGGCGGTGGAATAGGGCAGAGCCGCCTGTGTATGTTCCTCCTCCAGAAAGCCCACATCGGCGAAGTGCAGGCGTCAATTTGGCCCGCCGAACAGATTGAGAAATGCAAGGCAGCCGGCATCAATCTCCTTTGATATAACCCTGCATCAATCTCCTCTGATATAATCATGGTAGTTTTCGATCTTGACGACACACTGTACAAAGAGACCGATTATGTGGCATCAGGCATCCGGGCAATCGCCAAAGAAGTTGATAATAAAGGACTTATAAGTGCGCAGGATGCTCTCGACTTAATCAACGGCGCTCCCGACACAGCAACAGGTTTCGACCTTCTCGAAGCCCGCATACTCCTTGCCGACGCCAAATCGGGATTTAATGTCGACAAAATCGTTGCACTTTACCGCACGCATACCCCCGACATCAGACTGTCGGAAGATACATTGAGAGCTTTGACTTATCTGCAAACGGCGCAGATTAAAATAGGAATTATAACCGACGGACGCAGCCTCGCTCAACGGGCAAAAATCAAAGCTTTAGGCCTTGATCGGTTTGTCGACGACTCCAATATCATCATTTCGGGAGAAACAGGTGCCGACAAACACACGCCTGTTCCGTTTCAAAAGATTGCCAATGCCAATCCCGATGAAACCAAATTTATCTATGTCGGCGATAATCCTGAAAAAGATTTTTACTGGCCCAACAAATTGGGATGGGAAACCATAATGTTACGAGACAGCAATGGCTTAAACATACATCAGCAGCATCCCGATGATTTTCCCGAAGACCACAGAGCGAAGTTTGAGATCAGCTCATTAACCGAACTGAAAAATTTCGTGTAGAAAAGAATTGAATGTTTTCGTGTAGAACCAAATTGAAGAGTTACGTGTAAGGCTACGTTCTACACCCGGATGTGACATAATGAGGATTATGGAGATTATAAAATGAAAACTCTTAAGAAATGAGGGAGGCACTAAGCATGTCGAAACAGATCTTTAAAAACAAACTTACAGACTTTTATAAAAAGCCATATTATTACAAGAAAGAGCATCAACATTGGAAGCCCAGTAACAACATAGACAAAAAGTCGTGCTAAAAATTCGTACATAACTATTGCATATCTAATGAACGTTCAGACTCTACAAGAATAGCGTTAAAATTAGCAACCGAAAGGGGATCGCTATCGTCATTTTCCTCAATGAATTTAACTAAGCTAAGATTCCACCGACCGATAACTTTTTCGCGAAGATATTGCATATTATAGATATAATCAAGATCTATTTCAGTTTTTAACAAAATTTTATACAAATCAATATATTCACGAACATAAGGGACAAGAGTTTCACGAGTCCAAATATGGGAATTTGTGAAATAAGAAGGAACATGAACCTTCTGAGGAGAATAAAGAAGAGAACCAAACTTCTCAAATGTTTCAGATGGCAAAATACCTGAAGTATAGGGAAGATCATGTAGTTTAAGACAATCAGAAAAAAAGCTCTTAAAATCAGGAAACAAATTAGAACCATGTTTTAACAGGGCAGAAAGATAGACAAAGCGTTTATACTGTTTAATTGTATTAGGCTTAATAATCTGACGAGGGGAGCGAAAAAGACGATCGCGGATGCTTTTAGGAATATAAACATGATAGACCTTACCCATAACTTTTAATCGAATCATGGGATGAGGAGCAGACAAAACCCTATAATAAAGCTCTTCATTCTGTTCTATAGAAGGGATTCCAATACCACCTTTGCGGCGAGAAGAAAGCATGAAATTGGGATTCATGCCGGGAGGGACATTCGAACCTTTTGCAACATATTTAGAGACATAGTTAAAACATCCTCCATCACAAAGAACTGCGTAAACAAAACCATTTCCCCAACATTGAAACAAATCTTTTTCAAGTTGCAAAAGATGCCGAGGAGATTCATTTCCAATATGGGAACCAAAGATAATGAGATGATAGTGAGGACGAGAATGTAAAGAGCCGTACTCGGAGAAGCAAACATACCTGAATTTAGAAAATTGAGGATGATGGTATTCCATATAACGACGGAACCGTTTAAGAAACAACTGAACATCATCGACAGAAACACCATCAGACGGAAGATGAGAATTATCGTAAGTAAGAGTTAGAAAAATAGGAGGATTCTCGTAATTAAATTGCTCAAGAATCATACGGGACTTAATTGAAGTACGTTTAGATTCAATACAAACTTTGCATTTGCCGCATGGGACTTCAATAAAAATAGGCAACGTTTCACCATCAAAGTCATAAGCAAAGAAGTTATCAATATTATCTTTATTTACTGAATTGCGTTTTACTGAAAACCGTTTATAATCAAAATCATCAAGAACGTTTCGAGAATAAAACATGTCATGACCATTCATCGAAATCATAGGATATCTACCGTGAACGCTAAGTTGAACAAATCTAGGATTAACTATGATACGAGGATTAAGACACATAACGAAGAAAATAAGTAAACTTTTCGCGACGTGACAACAATTGTGTCAGTTCGCCTTATAATATCAAGTTAAAAGGGGCGGCAGGGATGATGTTCCCTGCTACCCTCTATTTAGCGGCAGCACCTATAATGCTGGTGACGCCAGTACCACCAAGAATATTACCAAACAAAGAACCGGTATACCGTGTAACACTTTGCTGGTATTTACCAAAATTACCCAGTAAATCCTCAAGATCAGCGACACCATGAGCGTGACGAGCGTCAAGTTGAAGTTGAGGAGTTTTAAGGGATTCATTCTTAATCTGGATGCCATAAAAAGATGCCATACGAGATTGGACACGTTGCATTATACGCTCGAGATCTGCGTGGGACTTAATACTGTCCTTTTCATAGGATAAAAGCTCAACAGTGCGTTTAACGTCGGCATAGTTGGCTCGGGTATCAGAAACTATTTTACCAATCAAGGCTTCATACTCTTTACCCTTATAAGCCTTATCTATTTCCTTGAGTATATTATCTAATTGCTGACCGCGAACTTGTTCCCATTTAAGGGCAATTTCCTGAAGTTGAAGATCCATGTCTGAATCTAATTTTTCACAATCTTTGCGAAGCTTGGCAATTTGTTCATCATTGACTTTAATACCAGATTCAGAAAGAAGAATAGAAACATTATTCAAATCTAACTGAGATGAATTAAGCGCATCACGGAATTTAGCATCAGATTCAAGAATAGAACCTTCAGTGTCAAGTTTCCTAGTTTGAGCCTCGATATTCTTAATCTCGGCCATCTGGCGGAGACCTTCGAGAGTAGGGGTGGCAGCATCAACAATAGGATAAGAACCGGGAGAAACATTGCCGGAAGAAGAAGCAGAAGAACCGGAGGGAACAGACATAGGAACAAAATTATTGCCACTATAAGCCAAGGCGGGATTAAGTCCGGCAGCTCGAAGTTGCCCGACTTGATTTTCAATAGAATTAAAACGGTTAGCCTTGTCGACCATTTGTGACTGAAAGTTACGGTTTAATTCAGCCTGAGCGGCATTAAAATTACGGTTAGCGGCATTCTCACTAATCTGAGTATCCAAAACATGTTGATTCCATTTTTGAGCCTCACGTTGTTGTTTAAGTTGCTGAGAAGAACCGAGAATACCTCCGAGGAGAGAACCTATAGATGAAATGGCAGAACCGAGCCAGGGCATAGAACCAGCTTTACCCATATAAATTCGATTAAAAATTATAAATTATAAGTATGGGTGCGCGTGATCGCACCCATACTCACAAAGATCCAAACTACTTTGCTTTCGATTTTTTATGTGCTTGAATCAAGTTAGCACGTGCAGTTTTCTGAGCAGTCCAGACGTCAGCGGCATCAACACCTCGCATCTGATCAATTGTCAGAACCGGAGACAAAGAGCCTTCGTTATAAGAAAGGCCAACATTCCCAGCAGAGGCAGCGATACCACGCTGAGTCAAGGCCATGATTTCAGACGGAGAAATAGAAAGATTCTGATCAGGCAAACGACCTTCACAGCAATCATTACAGGTCTTAAAATGTTTGCGGATTTTACTAAACATAAGAATTACAAAGAGGGAATTGAAACAGATGGAATAGGGCGGAAAGACTCGATATTAAACCGAACCATACCAAGGAAATTGTGGCGGTTGGTAACAGCGAAGACATTATTTAGAGATGATTCCTTAACAGTAAGGAAATCCGGGCCGAGAACCGGAGGAGCAGAAAAAACTCGCCCTAACAAAAACTGATTGAAATCAGTTCTAAAAAGGCCATGGGCTTCATCATTGGAGTAAATATACTCGTACCAAGGACGTTGATAACCAAAGACGGTATTAGGGGTGAATTCTCCGCTTTCATCAGTCTCAAGGGGGCAGAGCTCTCCATATTTTACAGCCTGCAAGCCAATCTGACCAAACTCGGGATTATAATAATCCAAAGCAGTATTTCGAGTAAACATCTTTGGAAGAAGCTGAGTATATACAGGACAAGGGACAACGGAGAGAATAGCCATGATAAAACCATGTTGGTCACAGAACTGCTGAATTTTATGCTGAGAGCCACCGAAACAAGTTGCTTGGCCAGCATAATCACCTAAAGGAACATCACCGGAACCATTAGTATTGGTAACAGTATTTATATCAATATCGACAGAAAAACCGCCGATAAACTCGGGCATGTCTAAAGTAGACTCTTTAGGTTCGACACCCCAACGAGCAAGTGCCTGGTCTTTATATTTAAGACCTCGGCGGATATTCGTTTCAAGCCAACGTTGGTAAGCGTTGACATTGCGAAAATCATTAATAGAAATACCAGAGGTAACTGTATTAATGATAGAGCGGGCGACCTCGTTAGGGACGTTCTCAGTTACATTAACTTTTGTGATAGTATCAGCATCATCAGCCGTTTCGGTAGTAAAGGTATAATCAGTACCATCGTAATTAAAAGTAACTTCACCTGTGGACGAGATACCAACAAGAGGGGCAACACCCTGCTGAGGCGAAGGAACAGCAGAAGTGAATTGGTCATATTCCCAATTACGATTATAAAGACGGTACTGATTATAGTCCATACCGGAGCCGGTGGACTTAAGGTATTTGTTATAGACTGGCTTGCCGTCTATAACAAGAGGATTGTTACGATTATCACGATAAAAGGAATTATAGATAGATTCGTAACAACGGAAAGGAAGCGCAGATATATGAAACTGGGCAGTATTAGAAAGAATGCTCCCTTTAGCACTTTGAACAGCATCCGACTCAAGAGTATTAACGAAACTCAAAGAGCAGACAGGAACATCAAGAGATGTCGAGACGAAACGTGATATAATACCGAGAGCAAAAGAATTATTATCCTGATGACCGGAAGGCAAGTTAAAATTATCCGGCACCTTCCATTCAAAAACACAACGGACATAATGTTTAGAGTCACCAGCAGAGTCAACCAACTGGATATCCTCGCAAGAACATTGCATAAGATTTTTAGCCCTAGTAGTCTCAACAAAACCCTGTACGAGAGAGTGGTCAAAACTAAAAGTTGAAGGTACATCAACCTGAACACGAATGACACGACCATTCAACGAGGAGGCGGGAATAGTTCCATGAATACCGGGTTGACCAGTAAACACTAAGCCATAGTATTTATCACGATTAGAATAAACTCTAACTCCATCTACTGTAATAGAAGAACTAGGATTGGAGTAATTACCAAAACCTGCGAAGTTATCAACAGTAGGAAACACATCAGAAACACCAGAAACAGTGTATTTAACCTCCTTAAGCTCGAGCTTATCAGTACCGGAAGAAAGAAGAGGCTTAAGATTTTCGATAGATTTGTCGGATAAACGTTGACGGTAAGAAACAGTAGGAAGATTCAGATAATCACCAAGAGAACCAGTTCTCAGGTTATCAGAGTTATTGGGATTAGAACCAGAGAAAAGAATATAAGGAGGGATTAATTCTCTACCTTGCAATTTATCATTGCCGTTAAAAAAATCGGGAGCATCTTCCCAAAGATTTTTAGTACGTTGATAGAAAAAATGAATATGAGCTCGGCACTTGGATTGAATAGGGAAAGCAAGCGGCATGAAACGCAAACCGAGTGCAGAATCGATTTTAAAGGTATCTCCGGGTAAAACTTCCTTACAAAGCACCGGAATAAGAGTACCAATAGAGCCAGTTACATGATTTGTAAACGACAAATCAAAAGCATTGCGGTTAGGCTTTTTGACAACGTTATTAGACGGACTAAATGGATTTTTTGCCATTACAAAAAAAAATTTAAAGACTAAAAGAAGGAGAGAGAGGAGAAGGAGTGGAAGTCATCTCGGTCATGCATTCTCCATCTTTTTGACTGAGGTTTAGAAAGATTTTCCGGGACGCTGATGGTTATTAAAAAGCGAACAAAGGATGTAAACTAACTTGCGGATGAACAGAATAAATTTAGACATAAGCGATGTGGATATAAGTGTCATGATAAATAAGTTCTCGGGGATGAATTGCACCTTCACGAACAAGACGTTGCACGGTGTCACAAAGGCGAGAAAAATCGGCGGCGGTAATATCGGCGGCGCGGCCAGAACAGTGAAACGAATTACGAACTCCGTTGACAAGTTTGTTTAATTTCTCACAACGGTAACCGGAATTAACGTGAATCGGATAACCAAATTCTTTACGGATTGGCTCTAAAACTTTAGTGCACAAATAACGCAAATTGCGAATTGAAAGTGCATCTATCGAATTTACAATTTTAAATCGCTCAGCAGTAAGAGAGCGGGTAAATTCGTTAAGTCTAAAATGCTCAGAAAGTTGTATCATATAAAAATTTAACAGTTATTAAGATTTGTTACATAATGAGGATTATGTAAAATAGATACAAGGTAAGTTTCGGGAAGACCCTGTTATAATCAAACCGGGGTGTAATCAAGGGGGTTATCGGGCCAACGATGTTTGGGATAACGACGTCGCAATTCCTTTCGCACCTCAAAATATGTGTTGGTCCAGAATCCTCTTAAATCGCTTGTAAGCTGCACAGGTTTGAATCCGGGCGACAATAGCTCCATCAACACCGGACGTCTGCCTCCATCGAGCATGGGAGTATCGCACATGCCAAGACAGTCCTGCAGACGCGCACTCACCACCGGCGATTCACATCCCTGGCGATATTCTATTTTCACAGTACGTCCGCCGGGCAACCGAAGATGGTCAGGCGCAATTCGGTCAAGTTCCGTCATATTTTCATACCCTACTAATCCACTGATTACCTGACAAATGTCAATCTTTTTCAATTCCTGTGCTGAAACAGCTTTACCCGCATACAATGGCAACCAGCTCTCTACAGCGGCCAACAAACCGGGAATCGTGACGTCGGGAAAAGTCAGCTCGGGATGCCACGCCGCCACTATAGCGATACGCTGCTGCAACCTCGCGACGTTTTCGTTAAAATCAAACATACTTAACCCCTCTTTCTGCGCAGCCGCACATATCGCCCGGTCGATTTCTCCCCTATCAACATTATCAAGAGGCTGACTATCAATCAGCAAGACACTGATTTTCAATTCCTTACGGGCTATGACGCGCCCCTCGCGGCTGTCCCATATCACCCGCCGGCGCATCGATGCCATTTTCACAAGAGCATCCTTGCGTATCGGCGAACATAGATAGATACGCCTCCCGAGCGACGCAACAGCCAGATACTCAGCGGCATTCAAATCATCATGGGAATCCAGGTTCACATTCTGACCCGAAGCCAGACGATATGAGCCATTACCGAGTTGCAATGCCACCCTTTCGGGATAGGCCGAAGCTATCAGCATTCCCGCATCATACGGATCAACCGGGGAATAATCGGCCTTACAGCGCACCATTTGTCGATATTGTTGTGCCACCATCCTCACACGGTCGTAACCGCGACGGGCAGTGCCGCGCAGCCTGTCGATACGTCGGTTGATGTCGGCATTGTTTTCGTCATTATCCGGATCTCTTTCCTCAAGGAGTGCCGCGATGTCGCATGCAAGCGCTTTAAGCCGTTCATCCGAAGCGGTCACAAGCATATTGGCGATACGCGGATGACATGGTAAAGCGGCCATGGCGCGTCCATGCCGGGTGATACATCCGCCGGCATCAATCGCACCAAGGAGAGCGAGCAGTCGGCGAGCCTCTTCTACATGTCCTGCAGCCGGAGGTGTCACCCAGGGCAGATCTTCGATACGGGCGCCACCCCATGCCGCAACAGCTAAAAGCATCGAACTCAGATCAGCCTCCGTGATTTCGGGAGTTCTGTTCTCTTTCATCCAGTGTTCGGTTCCTTTGGTCCAGAGACGATAACAGACTCCCTCGGAAAGGCGCCCGGCACGTCCCGCGCGCTGGCGCGCCATGTCGAGCGAAATACGTTCGGTCACGAGTTGTCCCAGCCCGGTGGCGGGATTATACTTCACTGCCCTGTACAAACCGGAATCTACCACCGTGCGCACACCTTCAATCGTCAGCGATGTTTCGGCAACGGGTGTTGCAAGCACTATCTTTCTCTTTCCCTGCGGATTGTATTCAATAGCCCGCGACTGTTCCGACTGAGACAACATACCGTAAAGAGGTACCACCTCCGCTCCGGGCAACGCATCGGCCAGCATGCGGTGACATTTCAGAATCTCACCTTGCCCCGGAAGAAACGCAAGGATATTGCCAGGCTGCTCTCTGTAGGCTTTCAACACCGCCGAGGAAACAGCCGGCACACAGTCGCGGGGATCTATATCGTCGCCATAGCGAATCTCCACATCATGGATCTTTCCCGAGGTTTCGATAAGCGGAGCGCCAAGTGCGTCACACAACTTCCGGGAGTCGATGGTCGCTGACATCAGCACCAGTTTCAGATCGGGACGGAGCATGTTCTGTGCTTCAAGTGTAAGCGCCAAAGAGAGATCGGCGGTGAGACTGCGTTCGTGGAACTCATCAAAAATCACTGCCGCTACGTCCTCAAGTGTGGGGTCGTCAATCAACATCCGTTCCATAATCCCCTCCGTAACCACCTCCACGCGGGTTGCGGCAGACACTTTCGTTTCAAACCTCATGCGGTAGCCCACCGTCTCGCCGGGCGACTCCCCTATCATATGCGCCATTCTCACAGCTATTTGCCGTGCCGCAGCCCTGCGGGGTTCGAGCAGCACAATCTTTCCGTCACCGAAGGTCCGGGCTATCGTCAGCGGAAGCAATGTCGATTTTCCCGATCCCGGAGGAGCAGTTACCACCAATCGGGACCCGGTGCGCAGCGCCGAATCCACCTGTCCGATAACTTTGCCTACCGGAAGTTGCTCGATATAAGATTGCAGATTGCCGTAATCCAAAGCTAAGAGCTTAGCCGTATTTGGAAATCTTACGCAGACGATTCTCGTCGAGAATGCGAATGCGGCGCCCGTCGACCGTGATAAGTTTTTCAGCCACAAAACCCGAAAGAGTGCGGATGGCATTGGACGTGGTCATGTTAGAGAGATTGGCAAGATCCTCACGGGCCATATATATTTTCAGCGTCATATTGTCATCCTCGTAACCATAGTGGTCGCTCAGCACTACAAGAGCTTCGGCCAGACGGCCACGTATATGCTTCTGTGTGAGGTTGACAATCTTGGTGTCGCTACCGCCAAGGTTGCGCGACAATTCGTGAATGAAAAACCAGGCGAGTTCACGGTTGTTGTTGATCATATCTTCGACCAGCGACATAGGCAGAGTGCCCACAATCGACGGCTCGAAAGCCGCAGCCGATGAATTATACCTTTCGTTGGCAAAATATGCTCGATACCCGAAATATTGCACCGAACGTATCAGACGCAAAATCTGCACTCTGCCACCGATGCCATCTTTAAACTTCTTCACCTTGCCCTGGAGCAGACACCAGAGAAATTCCGGTTCCTCACCCTCGGCATAAATCATCTGATTCTTCTTGAAATTATGAATCACGAAGGCGTCGACGATCCTGTGCTTTTCTTCGCTGTTGAGCACAGTCCAGATTTCCGACAAATCTTCGCTCATTACTTTCTCAAGCGCGTTCTTTATCATATGCAATAAAAACTCAGCGACGGAACCCGGTGAAAGGAGTTTGCGTCATCAATGAAAAGTGTATTATTCGGTCAAACTTAGTCTGATTGCTATAGACTTATGTTTTACAACACAAAGGTACGATTATTTTTCTAAATAAACATATTTTTGCACTAATTATTTCACGGCTATAGCGATAGGAGCACCATAGCCCGACAAAGCTCCGGCAAATATCCCCTATTGAAATTCAGACACATACGAAAAAGTTGTTAAAAAGTGACCGAATTATTTGGTCAGTTCTGCCGGAATTGCTAACTTTGCACTCGCAAACGGCGGGATAGCTCAGTTGGTTAGAGCGTCGGATTCATAACCCGGAGGTCCCGAGTTCAATTCTCGGTCCCGCTACTGAAAACGGTTGCCATCATATGATGACGACCGTTTTTCTATTTCCACGGGTATCCGAAACGTTTTATTTTGTCGGTCATTTTTCGTAACTTTGCACATGTGGGGGTCGCCTCTTTCAAAAGGATGGCATCACATTATGGCACCACATCAATCCGATATTCACATGTCAGCACTGTTTCCCATATATATAATTGTTGTGGCCGCAGGAAGCGGCTCGCGCTTTGGCGGCGACATTCCCAAACAATTCCGAAGCCTGAAGGGCCGTCCGGTGTTGATGCACACAATCAACCGACTGAGAACAGCCTCGCCGGAGGCTACGTTGATTCTGGTGCTCTCGGAAGCCGAAGTGCAGCGATGGCGTGACCTTTGCGCCGAATTCAACTTTAATTCCCCTGAGGTGACAGCAGGCGGATCATCACGCTGGGAATCTGTAAAAAACGGTCTCGCCGTAATCCCGTCCGATGCCAACCCCAACTCCATCGTGCTCATCCACGACGGTGCACGACCATTGGTTGACCAGCCCACAGTGAAACGGGTATGCGCCGCCGCCGTCAACACCGACGGTGCTATTCCCGCCATACCTGTCACAGACTCTCTGCGACAGCTCGACGAAAACGAAGTTGCATCGGTACCAGTCGACCGCTCGCTCTTCCGTGCGGTTCAGACACCGCAGGGATTCTCGCTATGGCGTCTGCGTCAGGCATACTCTCTGCCATGGCAGCCTGAATTCACCGACGATGCATCGGTACTCGCCGCCGCCGGATTTGCCAATATATTTCTTGTAGAAGGAAATCCCGACAACATAAAAATCACCAATCCCCGCGACATCGCCATTGCCGAAGCAATAATAAGTTTCGGCCAAAAGTGATTTTCAGAGCCATAACAATGCACGACCCGCGCGAATACGACATAAAATTCATAAAAGGCATAGGACCGGCACGCGCCGACCTGCTGAAAGAGGAGCTGGGAATCAAGTCGGCCTACGATCTGATACACCACTTCCCGACACATTATGTCGACCGCTCGAAAATCTATCCTATCGCATCTTTTGCCGACGAGATGCCGTATGTGCAGGTTCGCGGCCATTTCGTCAATTTCCAGATTCAAGGCGAGGGGGGCAAAAAACGTCTCAAGGGACTCTTTACCGATGATACCCGCACCATGGAGGTTGTCTGGTTCAATCGCGTGAAATATTTCCGCGAGGCATATCAGACCGTCAACGAGTATATCCTGTTCGGGAAACCTAAAGAATTTCAGGGACAATGGAGTATGGTGCACCCCGAAATAGACGCGCCCGAAGCCGTCACTGCACAACAAGGTCTCAGGGGGGTATATCCGTTGACTGAAAAACTACGCAACAGAGGCATCACCTCGCGTAATATCTACCAGTGGATCAACACAGCTTTAAGGCTATTCCCTATCTGGGAAGAAACTCTCCCGGCAGAAGTCTCCGGCAGCCGCCTGAATCTTATCACAGCCTCCGAGGCGCTACACACCATTCACAATCCCGGTAACCGGGAACAACTTCAGGCGGCTCGGCTCAGACTAAAATTTGAAGAACTTTTCTATCTCCAGCTCAACATACGCCGATACACACGCAAGCGTGCCGCATCGGTGCAGGGACGTCGTTTTCCGCGCATAGGTCTGTTTTTCAATAATTTCTATTCTCAGATTCTACCGTTTCCGCTGACCGGCGCTCAGAAACGGGTGCTACGCGAAATCCGTGCCGACGTCGGTTCGGGCAAACAGATGAACCGCCTGGTGCAGGGAGATGTCGGTTCCGGCAAAACCATCGTGGCATTGATGTCGATGCTCATCGCCATTGACAACGGCACCCAGGCATGCCTGATGGCGCCTACCGAAATTCTCGCAACACAGCACTTTGAATCACTCTCAGCCATGTGCTCCCAGGTAGGTGTGAATGTGCGTCTGCTCACCGGCTCCACACGAAAAAAAGAGCGTGAGGAGATTGCCTCCCAACTTGCCGACGGGTCTCTCCATATTCTTGTAGGAACTCACGCTGTGATAGAAGACAAGGTGACTTTTCGAGACCTCGGCATGGCTGTTATCGACGAACAGCACCGCTTCGGTGTGATGCAGCGCGCCCGTCTGTGGCAGAAGAACATCATCGCCCCGCACATACTGGTGATGACCGCCACTCCTATTCCCCGCACACTTGCCATGACGGTCTATGGCGACCTTGACGTCTCGGTAATCGACGAGCTGCCGCCGGGCCGCAAACCGGTGACCACATTGCTCCGCTATGACGACCAGCGGCAACAGGTCTATCGCTCGATCGGAAGGCAGCTCGCACTCGGCAGGCAGGTCTACATTGTCTATCCCCTGATAAACGAGAGCGAGAAACTCGACCTCAAATGTCTCGAAGAGGGTTACGAACTGATCCGCGACACTTTCCCTTCCTATAGAGTGGTCTTTGTCCATGGCAAAATGAAGCCCAAGGAGAAAGATTATCAGATGAAGCTGTTTGTGGAAAACAAAGCGCAGATTATGGTGGCCACCACCGTTATTGAAGTCGGAGTGAACGTTCCCAACGCTTCTGTAATGGTAATCGAAAATGCCGAACGCTTCGGGCTGTCACAACTGCATCAGTTGCGTGGACGTGTGGGACGCGGTGCCGACCAGAGTTTCTGCATACTCATGTCGAAACGCAAAATAGCGAGCGAGACGCGTAAACGTCTGGAACTTATGACAGCCACCACCGACGGTTTTATGATTGCCGAGGCCGATCTGAAAACCCGCGGACCCGGAGATCTCGAGGGCACATTGCAGAGCGGTCTGCCGATGGATCTCAAAGTAGCAAATCTTGCCACCGACGGCCAGATCATCCAGCTTGCGCGTGATGCGGTCGATGCCATCCTCGACGTTGACCCTGCACTCGCTGCTCCGGGCCATGAAATGCTGCTGCCTAATCTGAGGAAACTTTTTGCCCGCCAAATCGACCTCAGCCGCATTTCATGACGCGTTTTTCAGTCGCGCTTGAGTGTAGCCATCACAAACACCGACTGCACGGAATCCACATCGGGCAACAACCCGAGTCTGTCCGTCACAAACCTGCGGTAGGCGGGCATGTCGGGCACACACACCTTTAGCAGATAGTCAAACGAACCGCTCACATTGTAGCACTCGGTCACTTCAGGCATCTTGCCGACAGCAGCTGCAAAATCGGCATGACTCTCGGAGTTGATGTGGCGCAGTTTTACGTTGCAGAACACGGTGAATCCCAATCCCAGCTTGTCGTCATTGAGGCGCACTGTATATTTCTCGATCACCCCTTCCGATTCCATGCGGCGGAGCCTGTCGAAAATCGGAGTCGGCGAACGATGAACCCTCGCGGCGATTTCACGAACCGACAGGCGGGAATTGTCACGCAGCACTTCAAGAATCGCATAATCAGTTTTATCAAGCACAGTAGCCATTACAATATATTTTAATAAGGTGTAGACAGCTCTTAAGCCGGTTATTGCATTTGTTCGTTTTTCAACTGCAAATATATACATAAACGAACAAAAGCACAAGTATTTCAGAAAAGAAATTAAATCTGTTCCAAAATTATCCATTTGTATGGTGCATTTGAAGCATATTGCGTAATTTTGCAACGTAAACATTGACAACACTCTAACATCACGACAATATGAGTAAGACAGCCGATACCCTTCGTTTTGAGACCCTTCAGCTCCATGCCGGTCTCGATCGTTCAACCGACGCCAACAACGCGTGCGCTGTTCCCATCTACCAGACTGCGGCTTATGTTTTCAACAATTGCCAGCAGGCCAATGATCGTTTCGCCTTGCGCGATCCCGGGTGCATCTACGGCCGTCTCACCAACCCCACACAGGAAGCATTCGAGCGCCGCATCGCCGCGCTCGAAGGTGGCACCGGTGCCCTTGCTGTCGCATCAGGCGCCGCAGCAGTCACCTATGCTCTTGAAAATGTGCTTTCTCCGGGCGACCACATCGTAGCAGCCGACAATCTCTACGGCGGTTCTTTCAACCTCATTGTCAATAACCTTTCGGCACGCGGCATTGAGCACACTATTGTCAACATAAACAATGAAGAGGAACTGCGTAGCGCCATCCGCCCCAACACCAAAGTGATTTACGGCGAAACATTCGGCAATCCCAACAGCGATGTCACCGACATCGAAAAGGTCAGCAGCATAGCCCATGAACATAACATCCTGCTGATTATCGACAACACATTCGGCACCCCCTATCTCATTCGTCCTATCGAACATGGTGCCGACGTTGTGGTTCACAGCGCCACAAAGTTCATCGGTGGTCACGGCACCACCCTCGGCGGCGTCATAGTGGAAGGTGGAAAATTTGATTTCAAGGCTAATGCCGACAAATACCCCACCCTCGGCAAACCCGACCCCAACTACCATGGCGCAATCTTTGCCGACGCCGCACCACAGGCGCCATTCACAACCCGTGTCCGCGCCGTCGTGCTCCGTGACGAAGGAGCCGCAATCTCCCCTTTCAACGCATTTGTGCTCCTGCAAGGTCTCGAAACCCTATCGCTTCGGGTTGAGCGCCACAGCGAGAACGCCATAAAAATAGCCCGTTTCCTCGAAGCTCACCCCAAGGTCAAATCGGTAAGCCACCCCGGTCTCCCCTCTCATCCCGACCATGAGCTGTACAGGAAATATTATCCTAATGGCGGCGGCTCGATCTTCACCTTTGAAATAGAAGGTGGCGCCCCCGAAGCATGGAAATTCATCGACCGGCTGAAACTGTTCACCCTGCTGGCCAACGTGGCAGACTCGCGCAGCCTGGTCATACACCCCGCGACTACCACTCATTCACAAATGAGTCCCGAAGAACTCGCCGAAGCACATATCACACCCTCCACAGTCCGTCTGAGTGTAGGGCTGGAACATGTCGACGACCTCATTGCCGATCTGTCGCAGGCGCTCGACGATTAAGACCTTCTTTAATTCATCATATATCTTCACCGCATACCCTTCCGATTACCGATGACCACCCAGCACGAAAGCGTAGCCGACTTCCTTTGTTCCGACCATCCCACAGCATTCTCTTTCGAGATTCTGCCACCGTTGCGCGGTAACAATATCGACCAGACATTCGCCAATGTGAAGTCGCTGATGGAATTCAATCCCGCTTACATCAATATCACCACCCACCGCAACGAGGTGAACTATCGCGATATGGGGCAGGGGGTCTACCGTGCCGAAGTTGTGCGCAAGCGTCCCGGCACAGTAGCCGTGGCTGCCGTGCTCCGCGAACGTTTCGGTGTCAGAGCGGTTCCTCATCTGATATGTGGCGAATATTCACGTCGCGAAATCGAGGATCAGCTCATCGACCTGTCATATCTCGGAGTCACCGATCTGCTGGTGCTCCGCGGCGACCGGGGTAATTCGCAGAACTTCACAACCGCCGACGACGGTCATCTGCACGCATCATCTCTGGCACGTCAGGTCAACGATTTCAACGACGGCATCATGGCCGACGGCAAACAGACGCAACCTGTGTTTCCACCTTTCACTTTCGGCGTGGCCGGGTATCCCGAAAAACATGAGGAAGCCATGAACCCGCATACCGACATGATGTATCTCAAAGAGAAGGTTGATGCCGGCGCACGCTACATCGTCACGCAGATGTTTTACGACAATACAAAATATTTCGACTTCGTGAAACGTTGTAGAGAAGCAGGGATTACAGTGCCCATAGTGCCGGGCATCAAGCCTCTCACATCGCTCAGGCAGGGTTCAATTCTCCCCCGCATCTTCCATATCGACCTGCCGAAGGAGCTGACCGACGACCTCATCCGGTGCAAAACCGATGCCGACGTACGTGCACTCGGCATAAGCTGGGGCATCCGTCAGGCCCGCGAGCTACGCGATGCCGGTGTTCCCTCCATCCACTTCTACGCCATGCACGCCACCGCATCCGTGTCGGCTATCGCCCGTGAAGTATACTAAAATGTCGCCAATGACCAATCAAAGCCAACGATATACCGAATTCCGCAACGCTTTGCGCGAACGCGTATTAGTGCTGGACGGCTCCATGGGAGTGCTCGTCCAGCGCTTGCATCTTTCCGAGGAGGAATTCCGCGGTTCGCGTTTTCTGTCTCACCCACGTCCTCTCGCCGGAGATGTCGATCTGCTCAACATCACAGCCGAACAGCATATCCGCCATATCCACAGGGCATATCTCGAGGCCGGTGCCGACATCATAGAGACCAACACATTCAACTCCAACGCTCTGTCGCAAGAGGAATATGGTCTGTCGGGCTATGTAAAACTGCTCAATACCGCCGGCGCACGACTCGCACGCGAGGAAGCCGACCGTGCGATGCAGCTGCAGCCGGGCAGGGTCTGTTTTGTAGCGGGTTCAATGGGACCTACTGCCATGTCGGCCTCGCTCCCCTGCGATGTTGAGGATCCGACAAGCCGTTCGGTAGACTTCGACACGCTTTCCGACGCTGCTTTTCAACAGGCTTCAGCCCTGATTGAAGGGGGTGTCGACCTCCTGCTGCTCGAAACAGCATTCGATGCCTTGAACGTAAGAGCACAGCTCCACGGCATTGCCCGTGCACGCCATGCCTCGGGAACCGACACTCCGGTCGTGCTCTCGCTCACCCTCAGCGACGCATCCGGCCGATTGCTGAGCGGCCACACACCCGAAGCCATGCTGGCTATCGTGGAGTCATTCGCCCCCGATGCCGTGGGCTTCAACTGCGGCGCCGGGCCTGCCTCTCTATCTTCACATGTACGCAATCTCGCAGCCATTTCACCCTATCCGGTCATTCTCTATCCCAACGCCGGTCTTCCCGACCGACTGGGACGCTACAGCGAAACGCCCGAAGCATTCGTGTCAGCCCTTAAGCCGCTAATCGAATCAGGCGAACTCAACATCGTCGGCGGTTGCTGCGGCACTGACACCGGCCACATAGCCGCTTTGGCCAAGGTGGTAAATGGAGCCAGACCTCACACTCCCGGCAATGCCCGCCAACCCTGGCTCGCCGGATTGGAGGCATTCGCCGACGACCGCGGATTCATCAATGTGGGCGAGCGATGCAACGTTGCCGGCAGTCGCAAATTTTTACGTCTGATTAACGAGGGGAACCGCGAAGAAGCTCTTGCCATCGCCCGCCGACAGGTAGAAAACGGTGCCCAGATTATCGACATCAATGTTGACGACGGCATGCTCGACAGCGTTGCCGAGATGCGGTCCTTTCTGCGTCTGCTTGGTTCAGATCCCGCCACTTCGTCGGTGCCCTGGATGATTGATTCCTCGTCATTCGAAGTTATCGAGACCGCTCTGAAAAATGTGGCCGGAAAACCTGTGGTAAATTCCATTTCGCTGAAACATGGCGAGGAGGAGTTTCTCCGTCATGCCCGCATCATCCGCAGCTACGGAGCGGCGGTCGTTGTCATGGCATTTGACGAAAAGGGTCAGGCAGACACATTCGAACGTAAAATCGAAGTTTGTGCCCGCGCTTACCGACTGCTTTCCGAAAAAGCGTCATACGACCCTCGCGACATAATTTTTGATCCAAACGTGCTGACCGTCGCCACAGGCATGGCCGAACATGACCGCTACGGAATCGACTTTATCCGCGCTGTTGAATGGATTAAGAAAAATCTGCCGGGGGCAAAGACTTCCGGAGGTCTCAGCAACCTCTCATTTGCTTTCCGCGGCAACAATTATGTGCGTCAGGCCATGCACGCCGTGTTTCTCTACCACGCTATTGCCGTCGGTTTCGATATGGCCATTATGGATCCCGGCGCAAAAGTCACCTACGACGACATTCCCGCACAATTGCTTGAGCGCATAGAAGATGTTATCCTTGTCCGTACGCCCGACGCCACCGAAAAGCTGCTTGAAATAGCGGCGGATTATGCCGCTAAAAAAGATGACGCAGCCGCCACCACCGAGCCGGCCCGCCCGGCCGATGTCGACGACCGTCTGATTCTCGCGCTCCGCACCGGCGATGATTCCGGCATCGAAGATGACCTGCAACTCGCCGTCGAACGGCACAACACCGCCAATGCAGTGGTCGAAGGACCGTTGATGGCCGGCATGGAACTTGTAGGCAAACTTTTCGAAAGCGGTAAAATGTTTCTTCCGCAGGTGGTGAAAAGTGCCCGCGTGATGCACCGGGCCGTAGAGATTCTGCGTCCGTTGCTCGAGGCCGGAGCGGCATCCGCGGCATCGAAAGGGACACTGCTCATCGCCACTGTCAAAGGCGACGTTCACGACATCGGGAAAAACATAGTCGGTGTGGTGATGCGTTGCAACAACTTCGAGGTTGTCGACCTCGGTGTGCAGGTTGATGCCGAACGAATTGTCAGCGAAGCCATACGCCTGCATCCCGATGCCATAGCCCTGAGCGGCCTTATTTCCCCGTCGCTCGACGAGATGGCCAATGTTGCCGAAGCGTTGCAGCGAGCCGGACTTCGCATACCGCTGATGGTCGGAGGCGCCGCCACTTCCGAACTTCACACAGCCGTGAAGATTGCTCCGAAATATGACGGAATTGTAATCCGGCTCAACGATGCAGCCCAGAATCCGGTGGCTCTCAGTCGCATAATGGCAGATCCCGAGGGCGAGGCAGCTCATATCGCAGCCCGACAGGAGGATCTGCGGCAATCCCTGCTCGCCTCAGTCGATGTAACCGCCGGAGAATCTCTTCGCCCCGAAATCAACTGGACGAATGAACCCGTTTACGCCCCCGCACGCCCGGGTGTGACCCATTTCGATAATATACCCGTGGCCTGGGTGCGGCCTTATATAAACTGGATTTACTTTAACCATTGCTGGAAAGTTAAGCCGGAATCGACTGAGGCCGAGACACTTCGTAATGACGCGGAGCAACTTTTAAACCGGTTGGAACGTGACGGCGCTTCAATGCGTGCCATAGTGGCGCTGCACGAGGCGTGGCAGGCCGACGATGACGATGCGATAATCATCAACGGCATACCCGTACCCACGCCACGCCAGAAAGCGTCGGACACTCGCAGCGAAACGCTTTCACTATGCGATTTCGTGGCACCTAAAGGCTACCACGATACTGTCGGCACCTTTATGGTGACGGTCGGCGACCGTATCCGTTCTCTTCTTGACGACAGTTCATTGAAAGCCGATGACTATAGCCATCTGTTACTACAGTCGCTGTGCGACCGTCTGGCCGAGGCGGCATCCGAATGGCTACACCATCGCACCCGCACCTCATTATGGGGATACGCGCCTGATGAAGATGACGACCTTCGCCGCATTCTTCGCCAGCAATACCAGGGAATTCGTCCGGCTGTGGGCTACCCCTCGCTCCCCGACCAGATGCTTATGCACACACTCGCACGCATTGTCAATCCGGCAGATTTAGATGTCACCGTCACCGAAAACGGAGCGCTCACACCTTCGTCGACCGTCGCGGGATTTTACATCGCATCGCCCAGAGCACGTTATTTTTCAGTATGACACCATAAGTCCCACACTACTGCACATTTGAGGCGGTAGTGTGCAAAACGCGCTGATAATCCCATAATTACGTTCTATATTGGCTGAATAGTTTGAAAACATGTTGTGAAACATGTTTTTACTAACTCACTGTATAACTGAGAATTACGACAAGATTTCAATCCCTTTGTATTGCTTTAAGCTATTTTAAGACACTATTATTTCCTTAAAGCGTTTATTTTTAGTAACTTTGAAATCGAAAATATTCAGGACACTAACAGCAGCCAAGGATTAATGCAAACCACTCTTGTCATCCTCAAACCATCAGCCGTGCAGCGCGGCCTTATTGGAGATGTCATCTCCCGCTTCGAAAGAAAAGGCCTCATCATCGCCGGAATGAAGATGACCGAGCTGACCGAAAATATCCTACGCGAGCACTACGCCCACCTCGTCGACCGCCCGTTCTTCCCGAGCATTCTGCGTTCGATGATGGCTACGCCCGTGATTGTGATGGCTGTAAAAGGCGTCGACGCCGTTGCCGTGGTCCGCGCCATGACCGGTGCCACCAATGCCCGCAACGCCACGCCCGGCACTATCCGCGGCGACTTCGGCATGAGCGGACAGGAAAACATCGTCCACGCCTCCGACTCTCCCGAAAACGCCGCCATCGAGGTGGCCCGTTTCTTTAAAGCCGGCGAAGTATTTGAATACACGCCATGCCCCCTGTCGGTGCTATATGCTCCCGACGAAATCAGCAAGCAACCTTAAAGCTTCAGTACCACATCCTTAATTCGAAATGCAGATAACCGAAAACATAAACCGAATATTCCTCACAGCCCTTGTGGCACTCGGCACTTTCACCGCCGGCGTGCTTCAGGCCGAGGCTCAGTCTTTCAAACTCCCGAGTGCCCACAAAGCAGAGCACCGAGGCCTCATCGCCAAACAGGAGAATATCAAAAATCAGATTTCAGTTGACGAGACAAAGGCATTTGTCGACAACCTCTTCAAAGAGGAGGAAGAACCCGAAATGGACATCTACACCGAGGGTTGGGAATCCAAACGTGTCAATGCCTACACCGGCATGGAAGTTCCCGACCGCAAGGTTATCGATGTCAGCAACTTCGTGATGCCAACTCCCGGCTACATGACCTCGCCCTACGGCTATCGTCCCCGTTTCCGCCGTGTGCACAAAGGTGTCGACCTCAAGCTGCAGACCGGCGATACCGTACGCGCCGCTTTCGACGGCCGTGTCCGACTCACCAACTTCGAGCGCAAGGGCTACGGATATTACGTGATTCTCCGTCACCCCAACGGCCTTGAAACCGTCTACGGTCACCTCTCCAAATTCCTTGTAAAACCCGACCAGTATGTCAAAGCCGGCGACCCCATCGCTCTCGGCGGCAACACAGGCCGCAGTTTCGGCAGCCACCTCCACTTCGAGACCCGTTTTATGGGCTATCCCATCAATCCCGCCGCCATCTTTGACTTCGCCAACCAGACCGTACATACCGACGAGTTCACATTTGACAAAAACACCTACGACAAACCCCGTAACTACGATCCGGAAGCCAATAAGGAATATGCCCAGCGCTATATGGCATCCAATCCCTCAAAGAAAAGTGCGGGCACTAAGGCAAAAGCTGCCACCTACACCGTCAAGCGCGGCGACACCATCAGCCGCATAGCCTCGCGCAATGGTCTGACCGTCCGCCAGCTCTGCCGACTCAACGGCCTCTCCACAAAATCCAAACTCAAACCTGGCAAAAAACTGCGTCTCCGCTGACTCGGTCATGTATAAAAAAATGTTACCGCCCGCATAAATGCAGACGGTAACATTTTTTATTGGGAGTATTAAATTACATCATCGGAACTACTGTCACAACGGGAGGGAATAAATCACAGTATACTTGCCGGCCTTATCAAGATGCAGGTCAGCAGATTCGCGTTTCTTGCCGTTGACAGTAAGATTCCGGGCTGATTCGGGAATATCGACCACAGCGGCAGTGCCTTTGGGGACGTTAAACTTTATAGTCATCTTGTCGCCGTCGCGTTCGGTGCTGACGGCAATATCGCCATTTACTGTAGGCACAACAGCCTTTGCAAATGAAAGGCCGGCCAGTTCGGGCGCGATGCGGAACACTTTAAAACCAGGCTCTATGGGGCTTACGCCGGCCACATATTGCGAGAGAATCGTCAGTCCTCCCCCACTCCAGGCATGGTTTGTGGTGCCGCCGCCATAACCTTCAGCACCGATACCCCAGCCTTCAAAGAGGGTGGTATAATCGGTATTATCGACCATAGGGCCGAAACGGCGCTTCATCCTGTTGAGACCTTCCTGGGGATAACCCATTTTAAACAGAGCCTCCATGACATATTTCTCGGTATACGGGCTTGCATGTTCATGCGTTTTCAGACATTCGAGAAGAATGGGGTATTTGTCCGCGTCGGCAAGTCCGCCAACGACAGCCAGAGCCTGCACACGGTCGTCAGTATCGCCGGTGTAGGCCGGATGACGGTAATGGTCACCCTTCCAGAACACACGGTTGAAAGCCTCTTTAAGAGACTTCATCTCATTGCGGATAGAGTCCGCTTCATGGGTCAGACCGAGAGCCTCGGCCATGTGCATCTCACCTTTTTGTGCGATATAGTACCAGGCATTGTAGAGAGCTGTCTTGTCGATGTTGTCGCCCCAATCACCCCAGTGCCAGCCACCCTTACGGTCACACATGGTGCCGTCGGCGACACGTTCCCATAACTTCATGTATCTCTTGACACCGGGATAGAGATCAGCAATGGTGGCGAGATCGCCGGTATTGAGATAGTAGTTCCAGAAACCGTAGTATCCGATTGACGCGAGCATCTGACCCGGCAGTTCCGAATCCCAGTTGCCGGCGGGTACGGGAGCGAAAATCGAGCCGTCGGGACGTTGCCAACCGATAAGTTCATACATCCCTTTTTTCATCAGTGCGTGGCTGCTCGGGGTCAGGGCATAGAATGCCTCACCCGATTCATTCACCTCATCGCCCCACCACTGGGCACGTTCACGATCGGGACAATCCATGTATGTGTCACGCATGGTTATATAGAGTGTCCGGGCCGCTTTATTCCACAGCCGGTTGAAGAAATCGTCGTCGCATTCAAACTTGCCCGACATCTCCGTGTCGTAACCTGTTTCGCGGAAGGTAACCGCGTTGACTTTGACCTCCTTAGGGAAAGTATATAAGATACACTCACCATTAATCCATCCCTTGGATTCATATTTCTGTGAGCCATCTTTCGTGATGTATTCAGCTCTGACATTAGGCTCGCCACCACCGTAATAATTATCGGAAAGAATGCCGATTCTGCACCCGGCCGGGGCGCTGAGTTCTATGCCGGGCATGATCTGTGCGTTGTAAGGCAGTTTGGCAATCAGAGTGTCGACGCTTTCACCTTTTCGCAGTTCGACTTTAGCATAAGACTTGGCTCCGAAATCTTTCCATAACGGAATGACGCGATCCTTGAGCCTGCCCCACGGAGCATCATTCTCTTTACCGCGGCAAACCACGGCAGGCCACTGCTGAACAGTGGAATACCAGCCGGCAATATCATTGCGTGCATCGAAACCGATATTGGATTCAGGCAGACGATAATTGGGTGATATGCCTTCGGGAATATAATATGCGGGATGGATTAAACCGTGCCAGCTGCCGTTACTGTCAAGTTCCGGAAGCTCGGGGCAGTCAACAAACAATGCAGCTTTGCCCGAAGAATTGTGTGAGAAACCATGTTTGCCAAAATGCCAGACCAAAACAGAAATCACATTCTCCCCTTTTTTCAAAAAAGGAGCGAGGTCGATGTTGTCGCAGTAAGAGTCGTGAGGATTCGGACCACGTTTCACGCCGCCTTCGATAACAACAGGCTCTCCATTGATCCACAACCAATACTTGCTGTCGGCTGAAATGCGTGTCATGGCGCGACGCGGCACCTTTTTAAGATCGACAGTTTTCTGGTAGCAGAGCCAGGTTGAGACGGTGTCGGTATTTCCCTGCGGAGCTATCCAGCAGGGACGTTCAACAGCTTTGACATTAAGAGCCAAAGCTATCAGAAATGAAATGATAAAATACTTTTTCATGTAAGGTTATGAGGAATGGATGTTTTAAGGTTTTCGCATACAAAGTTAGCCGAATTAACCGGGATTTCAATGCCCAAACCTCAAAAGTTGCGTTTTTCCGTTCAAAACCGCACCTGTAGACACTTTGTGTGTTAATATATGTTAAATATTGGGGGGGGGTAATTTTTCATCATCAATTTAAATTAAGTAGCTTTGCATCAGCTTTTATTTCGGAAATCGCAGTGTGATTCCGGCATCTGACAATTACCTATTCTGACTTACATATATCTTTACCTTTTTCAGATTCACTCTCACAGTAACAAGTATGAGACCCAATTTTAATTATGTTTTTCCGACGGCCTTAAAAGTCAGTCGGTGGTTGATTATTATCGCCGCCCTCTTTTTATCGACCGTCAGAATGTCGGCTCAGACCGATCAGGCTGTCGATGAAAACGGCATTTACTACTCCATCATCACTCCGGATGGCAACGAAGTGAATGTATCAGTTCTCAACAAAGACAAAACCGGAATATCACCGACCGGTGTGGTCATTCCCAAGACATTCACCGACCGTTCGGACACCGGAACCGGCAAGACTTACACCGTTGTAGGCATTTCATCCCAGGCCTTTCAAAACTGCGCATGGGTGACATCGGTTACCATCGATGCCGATGTTCCCGAGATTTCCTCCAACGCTTTCAGCGGTTGCACCGCACTCACAACGGTGACAATCAACGGCACCGTACCTGCCATCGGCCAGTCGGCATTTAAAGACTGCACAGCTTTAACCACAATCACAGGTGATGGCTACGAGAATGTCATCGCTATCAAATCCTCAGCATTCGAGAATTGCTCGGCCTTGCGTGGCATTCATCTGCCTCCTGCCCTGTCGGTTATGGGAGGCAGTGCATTTGCCAACTGCACTTCACTTGAAACCATCACATTGCCCGGCTCATTGGGTGACAACACCGGTGCGTCAGCCTTCTTGGGTTGCACCGGACTCAGAGAGGTCATTATCAACGAAGGTGTCGCCAAGCTGGCCAATAACATGTTCCAACGGTGCAGTTCGCTCGCGGCTCCTGCATTTCCATCAACAATTACAAAAGTTGAAGCAAGCTGTTTCAGCAAATGCACATCGCTCGGCGACCTCACCATATACGGTAGTGTGACCTATGGTGGATCTGTTTACGCCGATTCCAAAGTCACCTCGCTGTCATGGCCCGAGAGTGCTTTCGTTCCGGGCGCATTCATGTTTAAGAATTGTGCCGGCATCACTGATGTCGACCTACCGGGGTATATCGAAAGCATCCCGTCATCCATGTTCTCAAACTGTCGCGACCTTGTCACCGTAAAATTGAACTCCGGCACAAAGAATATCGGCGGGTCGGCGTTTTATATCTGTCCCAATCTGACAACCCTCACACTCTCTTCCACCCTTGAAGAGATCAATAATCAGGCGTTTACAAGTTGTACTGCCCTAACCGATTTCGATCTGCCGGCATCTCTGAAAACAATAGGACAAAACAGTTTCTCCAACTGCACCTCGTTGCAGCATATTTCTCTGCCTGTTGGTTTAGCTCTCGGTACATCGGCATTCGCGGGGACAAAATTACTTTCAATCACATTCCCCGACGAGCCGCTTGCGTCCTACTCCAAATCTTCATTCGGTTCCCAGACTTATATCACTGAATTTACCGTCAAAGGATGGATGAACGACATGCCCAAAGATTTTCTAAGTTTTTGGAACAATCTGGAAAATCTGATAATTGAAGAGGGAGTCGAACAATTGCCTGAAGGGTTTGCATCCAATTGCCCTAAACTGTCTTCAGTTACTCTCCCATCATCGCTGCGGACTATCGGCATTAGATCATTCGCGGGAACCGGAAGTCTGAAACAGATCTCGCTGCCTGAAGGTCTTGTGTCAATCGGAGAAAATGCTTTTCAAAGCTCAGGTCTGGAATCGGTAATTTTCCCCTCGACACTGACATCGCTCGGCGCAGGCTCATTCCAAAATTCCGCCCTGCTCTCTGTGGTGTTTCCGTCGCATCTTACCTCAATTCCCAACGACTGTTTCAGAGGCTGCTCCAGTCTTTCCTCGGTTACCTTAGGCGAGACATTGCAGGAAATCGGCGATCAGGCTTTCAGCAGCTGTTCGGCACTAACCACGATAGACTTTCCCGCGGGTCTTAAATCTATCGGAAAGGACGCGTTTTTCAAAACCGGACTGACCGAAGTCACACTCCCGGCCGGCGTCCATGTTGGTGACGAAGCTTTTAAACAGTCTGACATAACTGCTATCAATTTCCCTTCGGAATCTTGCACCTTCGGCAACTACTGTTTTCAGAATATCGGGGTGACATCGATAGATCTTCCCGACTGGATGACAACCGTGCCTCCAGGTTTTCTGCAACTCTGCGGCAAACTGAGCACCCTTATTCTTCACGAGGGACTGACCGATATCGGCAACAACGCATTCCAGTCATGCGCTTTGCTTCATGATGTTGATTTCCCCACCACTCTTATCAATATCGGCGAGTACGCTTTTTCAGGTTGCGGCATTATCAGTAATGTAAACCGGAATAAATTCGGCACGGTGGTTCTTTCAGACGGAGTAACCATCGGCGACAATGCCTTTAAAGACACCACGGTTACCGAGATTATTTTCCGCGGATGTCCGGCGAATTTCGGCAACGATATTTTCAAATCGGTCAGCACCATCACGAACATTGTCTTCCCTGAATGCCTGACTGAAATTCCCGCCGGATTCTGCAACAACTGGAAGGAACTGACCAGCGTGACTTTAGGGCCCAATGTCACATCCATCGGTGACCAGGCGTTTCTGAATTGCTCAAGGCTTACCACTGTCAAATATCAGGGACTTCCCGAAGGGATTCCGGCAGAAGGTGTGATGAACCTGCCGCCCACTCTCCTCTCTATCGGAAAAGCGGCATTCCAGAACACCGCTTTCACATCGATCAACTGGCCGGCGCAAAAGATAGAAATCGCAGCCGAGGCATTTTCCAATTCGAAATTGACATCACTGGAAATTCCCCGATGGATGTCGCCGATTCCCGACAAATGTTTCTATAGTTCCAAAAATCTGGCCACTCTCACATGGGAACCGCGCGAAGGAGAATATGTCACCCCTCTGACAGTGGGAAATGAGGTATTTTCCTACTGTGAATCTCTTTCTGAAATAAATCTGCCCGATGTGGAGACCACTTATGGCAAAAGCGCATTTTCCAACTGCAAGAATGCGACCCGCATTAACTGGCCGTCAAAAAAACAGACATTTGAAGGTCTTTATACATTCGGCGGATGCAGCAATCTTCTGAGCGTTGAATTGCCCGACTACGTGACCTCTTTGCCTGAAAGCTGTTTTTCGGGTTGCACCCGACTTGCCACTGTGGATATGGGCAACAGACTTGTGTCGTGTGGTAAGGAATGTTTCAAACAAAGCGGTGTGGAGTCGATTGTGTGGTCACCTGAAATCACCACTCTTGACATAAGCTGTTTTGAAGGTTGTAAGAATCTTGTCTCGGTGGATGTTCCCGGCACAATATCGGTGATTCCTCAAAGCTGTTTCTTTGAATGTACCAATCTGACTGATCTTACACTTGCGGAAGGTGTCACCACAATCGGGGTCAATGCCTTCAAGTCTAACAACATCAATTCTCTTGTCACACCTTCCACTCTACGGAATATAAATAACAGCGCTTTCTCACGAAACAAATCCATGACGACTCTGACGCTGAATGAGGGTCTGGAGCTGATCGACGGAAGTGCGTTTGCTTTTTGCGAAAGTCTGAAAGAGGTGACTTTACCCTCGACTCTACAATCAGTCGTCACCGAAAAGGACAAAAACGGGATGGGTCTTACAATCACCTATGCGGGGTTGCGTACAAGTGCGTTCCGCGATTGTCTTTCGCTCGAAAAAGTCAGGGTGCTCTCTCCCTTTATCACTATTCCGGATGAATGCTTCAGAAACTGTACGAAACTATCATCTTTTGTATCGCAAGGCGACATTTACTCTGTCGGATCAAATGCATTCGTAGGCTGCGCCATGCTTTCGGAATTCAGTTTTCAAGGGGATGGCAACATCGCATTCATCGGAACCAGTGCCTTCAAAGGATGTTCATCTCTGACAGAGTTCCCGTTCATTCATCATACATGCGTCTACGCAAATGCTTTCCAGGATTGCACCTCACTTGAGCAGCTCGTTATGCCTGAGGCTCCTCACTGGGGGTACAATACCGACGGATTCAATATTGCAGGATCAAATGTAATCGGTCGCAATTTTGCCAAGGGGTGCACCTCGCTCCAGTCTGTGATATTCCCCGGCACGTCGCCCTACTTCTTTCTGCAGGGAGGCGACCTTGCCGACGCGCCCCTTAAAGCCCTTTCTTTCTGCAACGCTACCGACATTACATTAGGTCATAACAAAAAACCAATCACACTTGCAAAATACAACAATTCGGGAGCATCCGTGCGTGCCGAAAAGCCGAAACTGATAGTGCGCCGCGGTCAGAAATGGAAATTCTTCGAGCAGGGCTATAATCAGCTCTTCGACATTATAGAGCAGCGCGAACCGCAGGCTGTTCTCGAGGGATTCATAAAATCGACATTTATTCCCGAAGAAAACAAAAATCTCTACACCGCAGTGCTTCGGTGGGAAGCTCCGCTGAGCGACCTCAACCCCGACGGTCCGACCAAAGTCACCGTCTACCGCGACAATACCCCGGTTGGTACCATGGAGTTCTCACAGCCTCGACTGGAAACTCAAGAGGGGCGGCAGGTCTACGCCGTCGACGTCAAGGTCAACGGCACATCGCAAGGCACGGAACTTGACTATTTCTGCCCTGCCACACAGAGTGGGAAATATGAGATTTATGAGACTCAGCGCATCAGCAACGGCTCTACCATCTACTTCGACGCGGAATCGGAGAAACGACTCGGCGCAATCGAGAAATGGGGTTATGAGAGCTGGATGGCCATCCGCGACGAGTTCAAAAGTCCAAGCCTCGACAATCCCGAAGAGGTTCCCCTGAGCTACGAATATCATGCCGTAATCGACGGATTCCCCTACACGGTGCTGGTCAACAACGACAACCTTGAAGAGGGTGCCGACGGTCTGCTATACCACACCGAGACACGGAATTCTTCGCAACTGGCACCGCAGAAAGTGACTCTGAACACCATGATGGCAGTGCCGTCGCTCGACCTTTCCGCATCTTTCACCACCGCGCAGATTATGCAAGACACCGATTTCAGACTGGCGGTGTCCGATGCTTCGAAATTCAACAAAATCGCGTATGCCATGGATCCGTCATTAGTGTTAAAGAAATACACACAGATCAACGGTACGACGGCCTGGGTCGTGACCAGTGTAGACCTCTATCAGGCCGCTGATCCGCACGTGCGCACGGCTGCCGACTCCCATCTTAAACTGGCCTCCAAGGAGATCAACGGCAATTATGCATCCTCCTCGATCACCATCCCTGCCGGAGCCGACCCGCAGCCGGGCAAACGCTATCAGACCATACTGCACTCGCCGGCATTCGGCGATTTCGGTTCGCCGGTGATCACTCTTCCTGAGATGCCGACTATCGATGCAACCCTCTCGGTCAACACCACAGAGCACATGTATGCCGACCCCATGGCACACATCCATGACGGCGTAGGACAGCTGCCTGTGACCGCCACTCTCACAATCGAGAATATCAATGCATCCGGGATGGGTTATCCCGAAGGAACTCCCGCACGCGAGAATTGGGAGATAGGAATAAAACGTAAAATTGCAACCACGTTGAAGTCTTCAGGTCGTGCAGCTGCCTCCGCGGCGCCCGACAGAGAGGAACTGATATTCCATCCCGCCGCAGATGCAACAACAAACTTCCTCGCCACAAATTGTCACATATGCAAAGCCAACGACGGCATCTTCACTGAAACCGATGGAAACGGCAGGCTGATTACCCGCTTTGTTGACACATATGACATTCCGGGCGATCGTGACCACACAGCCACATACACTCCGCGCGTATATGTGAAAGTGCCGCGCAGTTACAATCCCGGCGAAGACCGATGGCTGCTTGCGCAGACCGAGGTGGAGGGTGCAAAACTCACTGTCACAGGTCTGGAGAATGTGCTTGCAGGCAGTGACGCCGACGAAGGGCGCGTGCGCTATTTCGACCTCAATGGATTCGAGGTATCGGAGCCTGCCGAAGGCAATATCTACATTAAAGTCACAGCCTCAGGATCCGAAAAAATAGTATACTGAGTTTTCACTCCGGCATAAGAGCCAGTTTAATAATAAGCTCTAAGATTCTCTCCCCGACACTCCTTCTCATACATCTTTCTCGCCGGCCTGATCAGTGAAGATCAGGCCGGTTTCATTTTAATGAATGGTATGACATTTGCACATGATATGCAGGAAATAACAGCTATCTTTGCATCACCAAACCGACTATCATGTATTGTAAATTGAACTCATACAGACTGGAATTACTTTCGGGTATTCTGTTGTTGCTTGCTTTTATGCTCAGTCATTTCGGGATCTTCGCCTGCCATGATATACCGGGCGAAAGCCGGGTGTGTTGGCCCGAGGCTGCTGCATATCTCATAGCGTTGCTCCCTGTCGGCATTCCTGTTGTCAGAGAAATGATCGAGAGCTGGTGTCACGGCAGCGTGATGAACGAATTCACCCTGATGGTGGCGGCAGCTGCGGGTGCTTTCTTTATCCGAGAATATCCCGAGGGGGTTGCGGTGCTGCTGTTCTATTCTTTCGGCGAAAAACTGGAAGATAATGCCTCGGACAATGTCAGGCAACGTATACGCTCGCTTTTAGGCCGCCTGCCCGACAAGGCTATGGTAAAGCGGGGCGACACATTGGTAGCCGCTGCTCCCGAGGAGCTTGCCCCGGGCACCGAAATCGTGGTATTGCCTGGCGAAAGAGTGCCTATCGACTCCCGGCTCGCAGGTAACGGTGATGTTGATTTCGACACCTCTGCGATAACCGGAGAATCGGTGCCACGCACATATCATCCCGGTCAGGAAATCCTCTCAGGCATGATTCCGGTAGACAAGAGGATTGAGGCCACTACGCTGCGGCCGTTTGCCGATTCTTCAATGACGCGCATCATGCAGATGATAGAGAACGCCCAGGCATCTAAATCACCGACTGAACATCTGCTGCGTAAAATCACCCGTTGGTACACCCCGGCTGTATTCGTGCTTGCCATGCTCGTGCTGCTGATTCCATGGATGGTATCGGCAATTCAGGGCGAGAGTTTCGAATGGCACAACTGGTTGCGCCGGTCGCTGGTATTTCTCGTCTGCTCATGCCCTTGTGCCCTTGTGGTGAGCATCCCGCTCAGTTATTTTGCATCATTGGGTGTCGCGTCGAAAAACGGACTTTTATTCAAAGGTGCGAAATATGTCGATGCACTCCGTGGTATCGACACGATGATGTTCGACAAAACAGGCACACTGACTACGGGCGAGTTTCATGTGTCAGCCGTGACGACAGCCCCCGGCATTGACGCCGACAGCGTTGTCCGACTGGCCGCTGCACTTGACTGCCAGTCGCAACATCCTCTCGCAAAAGCGATTGTCAGAGAGGCCGGGCGCCGAGGGCTCACGCCTCTTGCAGCCACAGAAGTAAAGATAATTCCTCACGGAATCACCGGCACGGTCAATGGTGACACGGTAATCTTAGGGTCGCCCTCGCTGATGGCTGCAATGGGAATCGCCACGCCGAGATCTGACAACGACGCATCCGAAATCTGCGTGGCCCGTAACGGCAAATTTCTTGGCACGATTTTTCTGCTTGATACCGTTAAACCCGAGGCTGCCGAAGCCATACGCCTGCTCCATCGTGAAGGAGTCAGAAACATAGTGATCCTTTCGGGCGACAACCCGGCATCTGTCAGCCGTGTAGCCCGGGAAATCGGAGCAGACGACTACAATGCCTCTCTGATGCCTGCCGACAAGCAGCAGGCTGTGACCGATGCCGCAGCAGCAGGGCACCGTGTGGCTTTTGTCGGCGACGGCATAAATGATGCTCCCGCCATTTCGGCCGCTACAGTCGGTGTGTCGATGGGCAAAACGGGCACCGACCTTGCCATGGAGAGCAGCGATGTGGTGATCGCAGCCGACAATCTGCTGAAACTTCCCGAAGGCATACGGCTGGCACGGAAAGTGCGCCGGGTGGTAACCGAAAATGTAACATTCGCTCTGGGCGTGAAAGTGCTGGTCATGACCCTGGGCGCTTTCGGCATAGCATCGCTGTGGGCGGCAGTTTTTGCCGATACCGGCGTAACCATCTGTACCGTAGCCTGGACATTGCTCCGGTTGAAAAAATAGATAGTTAAAAACAGCAGCGGATTTTTCACCATACGGGCATATTTTCGTAACTTTGCTTTAATATGGATTCCGGCAAATCACATATCGACCTTGTCGAACGGCTTGAATCGCATGGAGTGCGACCAACTGCCGTGCGGTTGCTCGTATTGGCTACCATATGCAGTTCGAGCCATCCCCTGTCGTCACTTGAAATAGAAACGCTGCTTGAAACCGTCGACCGTTCGACCGTGACACGTTCGCTGGCCTTGTTTTCCGAAAAAGGTCTTGTCCATGTAATCAACGACGGCACCGGTTCGGCCAAATATGAAGCCTGTCCGTCGCCATCGGGACATTCCGCATCCGACATGCACGTGCATTTCCATTGCCGGAAATGCGGCAAGACCTATTGCCTTACAGGCACAACCATTCCTGCTGTAAAACTTCCCGAAGGCTATGAAGCTGAGGATGCCGATTACATCATAGCCGGACTTTGCCCACGCTGCTCAAAAACCGAAGATGCCTGATATTGACCTGACGGCATGGAATCTATCACAATCACGGTTTTACCGGTAACCGATCCGAGCAGATTCTTTACGTTTTCGCGGGCAGTGCGGCGCGCTTCTCTGATACCCCTTTTGCATAAAGCGACTTCACATAATTATCCATGGCACGCTTCTTTATACCGTTCTCTTCGGCAGTGGTAAAATGGTCTGAGCCAAGGAACTTGTCATTCCATGTGTCGACAACCTCATAAGATCCGGGGGTATCTGACTCTCTGACAGTAACAATCTCGCGCGGAAGCACCACCATTAGTGTATCACCTTTCTGCGTCATTTCAAGATTTTCAAGGTCGAAATTCACACTCCCCTCGAGACGTTGGCGTGCAATGATATGCCGGTTCCCGATACTGGCCTTAATCGGTATTTCCTCATACAGATCGAGCGACGCAAGCTGCACCATTGATTTCACTTCTGCGATCCGAGCGTCATCGACATGCACACGGTCAGCCTCAGGCGCCGACGACCACCATGACACCACAGCCACCACGGCCACAATCGCAAATATTACGGCGACAAGTATAAGTATCAGTCGTTTCATCATCACCTGAAATTTATTTCAACGGTGTAACCGTCGTGACTCAATAAGTTGTTGAAATATTCAATGGCACGTTGCTGCGCACGCCCCACAAGGATGTCGGAATAACGCTTATCGGAAGCAATCTCTTCTTTCAGATGACGGCTCATCTTCTCTTTAACAGCAGCCCGTTCGGCCGGCGATACCTGCGAGCGCAGCCCTGTGACACGGTAATGATCTTCCCGCACTGCAACATCGCGCCCCGACATGCGGGTCTGCACAGAGGGGAGCGTGATGCGAACACGCTTTGCATCGGTGTCGATGTCAACATCATTTTCCGAAAAAGCGGAGAGGTCGATAAACGCCGTAAGATAAGTATCATAGGAATATACAGCCTTTCGGTCACCGATTTTCACAGCATCGAGCAACGCGGCCGCTGTCTGTCTGGGGCCGTCGGCGTCACTTAGTTTCAGATCCTCGATAGTGGCCGTTTTGGATATGCGCATCTCGCCGAGATTCAGACGGTTGCACCGGCGTATCTGCGACACGAACAGTTGCTTTGCCTCATTACTGCTGTCACTGCATGCGCCCGACACTGCCGCCGAAAGCACCAGCAAGCAGCCGATAATGAGCGTGGAGAATATTCTTATTTTCATATTTCAGGAATTGTATACGTAACCTTAGAACGATTAACACTCAGTTACTGAAATATATACAAATTTACACCCTTGTTTGTTGGAAAATCACTGCATGGGAAATCACTGCATCAGACCTCGGAGATACTCCCGTCGGGCAATATCCTGAATACTTTATCAGCACCTGCAATATCAAAATCCTCGGGCCATACGGCATGAAGGACCGAAAGATTGGCGGGTAGGCCTGCAAGTGATGATGCCAACCTGTATGATTCGAAATCCGACTCATAGGAGATCACCTCTACATCCTTGTTGACTTTGGCAAACAGAAGAGGCACCACCCCTATTCCGCCGTTGAGAAACACTACTTTTCCCACTCCATCGCCGGGATTGTCGATTATGGCGGAATAGCGCGGCATCGCTTTCAGCAGCCGTTTGCATTCAGCCACATTACGCCAACCCGTCCATGCATATCTCATCGCCGTTTCGGCTTGGAAAAAAGCAGCAGTTTCCTTACAGCGGCATATGGCACTGTAGCTCTCCTGAATCAATGTGCGATAAGCCGATGCTTCCTTCCTCAGAAGCAAATCGGTCTGAGGTGCGCGTCGTTGTCCGATTTTTAAGGTAATCTCCGATTCACGCACCAGAAAATCACGTTTCGGCATATAGTGTCCGGTGCCATGCAACGTCATCGGAACTATGTCGAGGTTGAGTTCACGGGCGGCATAGAATGCGCCTTGATGAAATCGGTGCACACGCATGTCGGCCGAGCGTGTCCCCTCGGGAAAAACAGCCACGGAATAACCGTCGGCCACTGCACTTCGTATGCGCGGAAGCATAGCCTCCCACCCGTCGGTGTTAGGAATGAAACCGGCGTGATGTATCAGGGAACCATACAATGGATTGTGCCACGCCCAGTCGTTGGTAATAAAGACCACCTTGGGGCAGGCCGCCATTATCACCGGCGCATCGAAATGCGACTGGTGATTGCACACTATCATGGCCGGCTTGTTGAAATCCTCGCCATGAGGATTATCGACAGTGATGATGGCTCCGGGGTATCTGCGTGCGAACATCACACAACACCTGTGCATCATGTCGTTAAGTCTGTCACGTTCCGCATGACCCGGTCGGCCGAGTCTGAATTTCACAAATACCCACGGAAACACATAAAAAAAGCATGTGGCAGCAAACACTGAGCCGCAATATGCCATTCGGCGCAGGCGTCTGAGCGTTATGGCACAGGCGAGCCGTTTACCGTTGTGATGCGTGAACTTACGGAACTCCCCCGAAAATATACGTCGACCGGATATGTGATGCCAAATGCTTATAGGGAAGCCATAGAACAATCCGGCAGTGACCAGTGCGCCATACATGAAACTGATACGCGTGAAATCGCGCCCCTGACGGAAATGTGTCACTCTTTCCTCTTTCGGTGGATAATAGACATCGACCGGCTGCGACACTATTTTCACGCCGTGCCACGATGCCATGACAAGCAGCCCCACTTCCGCCTCATAACGTGAAGTCATCAGCCGGATTCCGTGGAGCCGTCGGAGCGGATAGACTCTGTAACCGGTCTGCGTGTCGGCGAGACGGTGCCCTGTAAGCAGCCTGAACCAGAAGTTGGAAAATTTGTTGGCAAATGTGTTACGCACAGGTTTGTCGGGCGAATCGAGATTACGGTCTCCCACCACAAGCGCTTCGGGATTCTCTATCGAGGCTGCGACCATAGCCGGGATGTCGGATGCCCGGTGCTGTCCGTCGGAATCTATCGTTACGGCGTAATCCATGCCGCGTGCCATTGCCTCCATAAATCCGGCCCGCAATGCCCGGCCTTTACCTCGGTTGCGGTCAAAGGTCACGACGGTGATTCTGTCGCCGTAACTGTCAAGTATTTCACGGGTGCTGTCGGTGCTGCCGTCATTGACCACTATCACGTCGGCACAATACTCCAGCACTCCTTCGACAACCGTGCCGAGGGTAGCTGCATTATTGTAAGTGGGCACGATCACGCACATATGGTGCGCCTTCATTGCCTCTTTTACCGACTGTGGTGTCATTATTACCTGAATTTGAGCGAAAGTTTGCAGAGTGTGGTTTCTCCTGCCGATACTGCGGCCGACACTTTCAGAACGCCGCCATCCTCGCGGTCAATTTTCAGAAATCTCACGATGATCTCGGGATATTCTACCGGATCGATAACCTGAAGAAACTTCACATTGAGAGCGTCGACCAAAGCAAGTTCAACACCAAGATGCCTCCCGAGCAGTTCCCTGACCATCCTGACCACACAAACTCCCGGAGTCACCGGACGACCGGGAAAGTGACTTCGGTAGATTACAGAATCGGGCAGTAGCCTTACAACGGCGCCACTCTCCGATTCCGACAACAATGTGTATAATGTATTCTGCATTATCATGGTGTTTCGATTTAGCGTCCGGCAAGAAGCGCCACGCCTCCCATTATCAGCAATATTCCCAGCCATTGCTGCATAGTCACACTCTCTTTGAAGAATATAATGGCCATGAGTGTGGCGAAAACATAGCTTAGGCTGGCAAGCGGATAGGCAATTGTAAGCGGATAGTGACGCAGGATATAGACCCAGAGTAGCGAAGCCGAAAGAAACAGCAATCCGCAGAGCGCAAACCACCAGTTGGTGAGCATCCCGCTCCAGAATCGTGCGTTCCACTCAAACTGAGGCATCTGCCTCATGGATAGCTTAAGAGTGAGCTGACCCGAGGCGAGCAACAGACTCTGCAGGCCCGACAACGCCAACAGGCGCCAGATTCCGCCGACAATTCCGGCCGCTGCTGTCGTCTCCACTCTGCAGGATCACTTTTTGCGGTTAGCCTCCACGTAGGCGGCAATGCTGTTGATCGACTTGAAAACCTCCTTGCCTTCCGAGGGGTCGCTCAAACGGATACCATAGTTGCGTTCAAGCAGCACAATCAGTTCGAGCGCGTCGATGGAATCCAGCCCAAGCCCGGCCCCGAAAAGCGGAGCGTCATCGGCGATGTCGGCGATGTCGAAATCCTCTAAACTGAGAGCTTCGATTATCTGTTGTTTCAGCGTATCCTTGAGATTTTCCATATATTGTCGTTGGGTGTTGCAATGATCAGAATTTGATGTTGGTCTGTGAATTCTCGGTGTGGCGGACTGCCTTTTTGATGCGTTTGCAGATTTCCTCGGCGAGATCGTTGAAAAGCGTGCCGATGGTTTTCTGCCCGTTGAGAGGGATACCCATGCGGGTGCCGTAATGATCGGTAATTGTCAGAACAGCGATAGTGCTGCCGGTGGCACGGTCGGTAACAACACCTGTTCCCGACAGGCGGTTGTAATCATCGCTCCATGCCGGCGCAATCACAAACTCCGTCACCCTGATGTCGATTTCATAATCGGCGTCAGCGCAGTTGCGAATGATCGTAGCCCCCGGATTCTCATCCTGCCACTTGTTGAAATAGCTATCGAATCCTTTTTCCACAATATTCCGGAATGCGTCGCGGCTGATGTCGATGCTGTCGAGGTAGGCATCGAAATCCATACCGTCGACACCCTTGACATTCGAGAAGTCAAAATTGGTGCACGCGGTGCTGTTACGGTTTTGAAGCGGATGGAGATTCCCTTTTGTAAGTGTTACGGAATCTTTCGCGCAAAGCTCTATGACAGAAATGATTATAAAACAAAGGACAGTAGTGACTCTTGTCATTTTCAATAATTGGCTTGTTCTGAAATTATTATCTCACTTGCAAAGTTAGGCAAAAACGCCCGAAATCAGAGTCAATTGCCGATGCTTTTTTGTTAAAAAGAAAAATATATCATAATTTTGCACTCCTGCTCCCCTATCGCAATGGAAATTCCAGTAACGTCAAGAGCCTGTTCAATATTAAGAACTTGTTTAATAATAAATGAATACCATATACAATCCGGATTCAATTCAAAACGACCGCCGCGTACTTGAACTGTTGAGCCAGTCGTTTCCCACAGTCAGCGCCGCATCCACAGAAATCATAAATCTCGAAGCTATCCTAAACCTCCCGAAGGGCACTGAACATTTCATCGCCGACATACATGGAGAAAACGAAGCTTTCGATCATGTGGTGAGGAACGCATCGGGCAACATACGCCGCAAAGTGAATGAACTTTATGGTTATTCCATGCGCGACGAGGAAATCAGGCAACTCTGCACACTCATCTATTATCCCGAACGAAAACTCGAGGAATTGAAGGAATCGGAACTGGAGCTGGACGATTTCTACAACGTGACACTCCACCGACTGGTAAACGTGTGCCGCTCGGTATCGTCGAAATATACACGTTCCAAAGTCAGGAAAGCGTTGCCCCGCGAATTCGCATATATTATCGAGGAGTTGCTTCACGAGGAGCACAACGATTTCGACAAACAGGCTTACTACACCCGGATTATCGAGACTATAATCTCCACAGGGCAGGCCGATGCATTCATAATCGCCATATGCAAAGTGATTCAGCGTCTCAGCATCGATCAGCTCCACTTGCTCGGAGATGTCTACGACCGCGGCCCCGGAGCGCACATCATCATGGACCGGCTGATGCATTACGACCGTTTCGACATGCAATGGGGCAATCACGATGCCCTTTGGATTGGAGCTGCCGCCGGAAACACCGGTTGTATCACCAATGTGCTCCGCATATCGCTCCGCTACGGCAACATGACAACCCTCGAAGATGGCTATGGCATCAACCTGGTGCCGCTCGCCACTTTCGCCATGGAGACCTATGCCGACGATCCCTGCTGTTGCTTTCTCCCCAAAATCGATCCTAAGGAACCGGTCGACGACAAGACACGCATGATCATGGCCCGGATGCACAAAGCCATTGCCGTGATTCAGTTCAAGGTGGAGGCAGCGCTTGCCCGCAAACGTCCGGAATGGGGAATGGAGAACCGCAATCTGCTTGAACATCTGGATCTGGAGAAGGGAACCGTTAATCTTTACGGAAAAGAATACCCTCTGCTCGACACAAATTTTCCCACTGTCGACAAGGCCGACCCCTATGCTCTCTCACCCGATGAGGCAAACCTGTTGGCCAAACTCAAACATTCTTTTCTGGTCAGCGACAAACTGCGCCGCCACGTTGAGCTGATGTTTTCCCACGGTTGCCTATATAATATTGTAAACTCCAATCTTCTTTTCCATGCTTCCGTGCCTATGAACCCCGACGGCACCCTCAAAGAGGTAAAAGTCTACGATCGCAAACTGAAGGGTCGTGACCTGATGCAATTCGTGGGGATGACTATGAGGGCAGCTTTCAACGATGACACTCCGGCAGATTACAAGGAATTCGCCAACGACTACTTCTGGTATCTGTGGTGCGGACCCGACTCTCCCCTCTTCGACAAATCAAGAATGACCACTTTCGAACGATACTTTATCGCCGACAAGGAGACCCACAAAGAAAAGAAAGGAGCATATTATCTACTCCGGGAGGATCCGGCCGTCTGCAAAATGATTCTCGACGCATTCGGAGTGGAAGGTGAACACCGCCACATCATCAATGGCCACGTGCCGGTAAAAGTGGGCGAAGGCGAGTGCCCTGTGCGTGCCGGTGGCCTGCTGCTGGTAATCGACGGTGGTTTCGCAAGGGCATATCACAACACCACCGGTATAGCCGGCTACACGCTGGTTTATCACTCCCGCGGTCTGCAACTGGTGCAGCATGAACCATTCACCTCCACCGAAGAGGCCATAGCTTCTGCCGCCGATATCCTCGGCACCACGCAGATAGTTGAACTGTCGAATCACCGCCAGCAGGTGCGCGACACCGACAAAGGCAAAGAACTCCAGTCGCAGATCGACGAACTGACCCGCCTGCTTTATGCATATCGCCATGGCATTCTTAAAGAACATGGAGCCCGCTGAAATTACCGAAAAAGTTGCCTGTTTTGCAAAAATGAGTTAAATTTGCCGTTGAAAGAGGCATTTTCGCAATATATGCCACGATTTTTAACCGGTTTCAATGGATACAAATAATCGGACCACTGCTGCAGACAGCCACCTGAATGATGAAGTCAGAAAGGCCGCCGATGTGATTAACCGCGGAGGCATAGTGCTTTATCCCACCGACACTGTGTGGGGTATAGGCTGCGATGCCACCAATCCAGAGGCTGTAGAGAAGGTTTTCAGACTTAAACAACGTCCCGATCACAAAGCTATGATCGTGCTGGTAAGTTCGGCTGACGAAGCCGCGCGTTACGTGCGTGATTTTCCCGAGATTGCCTATGATCTGATTGAGTTTTCCGAGAAACCGCTCACTATTGTCTACGACCGCGGAGTGCTCCTTGCTCCGCAATTGCTCGGTCCCGACGGCAGCGTCGGCATCCGTATCACCCGAGAGGCATTTTCCAATGCCTTGTGCCGCCGTCTGCGCCGCCCGCTCGTATCCACTTCGGCCAATCTCTCCGGCCAACCGGCGGCAGCTGTGTTCTCCGACATTTCAGAGGAGATACTCGATGGAGTGGATTACGTAGTGGATTACCGCCGCGACGACATGCGCCATTCCACCCCTTCAACTGTAATGAAATTGTCGTCAGACGGCGAATTTAAAGTGCTCCGTCCCTGATCAAGTGCTTGTTTAATCATTATGCGCGATCCCTATCTGCCCCACCGGCTGCAGCGCCCGGTTCACGATTTCTGGCTCAAGGTGCTTCTATGGCGGGAAAAACATATCAGCGAGAAGACCCTTGTGGTGATTCTCTCGCTTTTTGTGGGCGTGATGGCCGGCCTGGCCGCCATGGTCCTAAAATGGCTCATTCACTTCATATCATCCATTCTCACATCCTTTGTCAATCCCGACACCGGCAACTGGCTTTATATCATATATCCATGTCTCGGCATCCTTATCGCCTGCTGGTATGTACGTTACGTGGTCAAAGACAACATCTCGCATGGTGTGACGCGTGTGCTATACTCCATTTCGCAAAACAAGAGCCGACTTAAGCCACACAACATGTACACGTCGGTGGTTGCTTCGTCGATCACCATTGGCTTCGGCGGTTCGGTAGGTGCCGAAGGTCCTATCGTCTTCACCGGAGCCGCCATAGGCTCCAATATCGGCCAGGCATTCCGACTTTCGCCCCGAGTTCTTATGATTCTTGTGGGTTGCGGAGCAGCGGCGGGCATCGCCGGTATTTTCAAAGCTCCGATCGCAGGCATGCTTTTCACGCTCGAGGTGCTGATGCTCGACCTCACCACAGTCACCGTGATGCCGCTGCTGATATCCTCTATCACAGCCGCCTCGGTGGCCTATATCTTCACCGGCTACGATCTTGAATTCTTCTTTGCCCAGAGTGAGCCGTTTCTGATGGAGCGTGTGCCATTCTTCATCGCTCTCGGTATTCTTTGCGGCATAATATCGCTCTATTTCACCCGGGTGATGATAATGATGGAGACCTTCTTCAAGAAAAAGCTCCTGCGGCAGTGGCAAAAAACGCTTGTGGGCGGATTAGTACTGGCCTCGCTTGTGTTCCTGTTTCCCCCTCTTTACGGCGAGGGCTACGGCTCCATAAACTCGCTGCTCAATGGCGACCCCGGATCGATTGTCACCGGTTCACCATTCTACAGTGGACGCTCCGATGTATGGTTCATCATTATCTACATTGCCCTGATTATCGCTCTTAAAGGATTCGCTACCTCGGCAACAAACGGCGGTGGCGGTGTCGGCGGCACATTCGCGCCTTCACTCTATCTCGGGTGCATGACAGGTTTCTTCTTCGCGTTCCTGCTCAACAATCTCGGATTCGGCATGGAACTTTCAGTGAAGAATTTCGCACTGATGGGTATGGCGGGTGTGATGTCGGGCGTTATGCACGCTCCACTGATGGGCATCTTCCTCACAGCGGAAATGACCGGCGGATATGAACTGTTTCTCCCGCTGCTGATCGTGTCGACGCTCTCATACGGCACAATCAAAATCTTCGAGCCGTTTTCGCTTTACACCATGCGACTGGCCCGGCGCGGCGAACTGCTCACGCATCACAAGGATAAAGCCGTGCTCACTCTCATGAAAATGAATTCGGTGATCGAGACCGACTTCTCCACCGTCACAGCCGACATGAATCTCCGTCAGATGGTGGACACAATCTCTCATTCCAACCGCAACCTCTTCCCGGTACTCGACGCCGACCGGCACCTTGTCGGTGTGGTGATGCTCGACGACATCCGCAACATCATGTTCCGCCCCGACCTTTATAAGCGTCTGCATGTAAGCCGGTTTATGACATCGGCAGGACGCTGTCTGCACACCAGCGACTCAATGGAGCACGTGATGAAAGCTTTTGACGATACCGGGGCATGGAATCTACCTGTAGTTGATGAAAACGGCCATTATGTCGGTTTCGTTTCCAAATCCAAAATCTTCAACTCCTACCGCCGCGTACTCCGCCATTATTCCGAAGATTAAGAGATTGTTTAATAATAAAAAAACCTGAGGCACCTTCACAGGAACTTCAGGATTAAAGCCAAAAGGCAAGATTTGTGATTCTAAAAGAGTTGCCTATGCAACTTAAGTGTAGAGATTATATCTTACTTACATTCATCTCATCCGAGCTGAACTCAGTCAAACGCACCTCGCGGCGAGCTTTTTCCAAGCTTGTCGCCAAAAAACTAAATTTTCAGGCGAAACCTGCATCGGATGCTTTTCATTTGCAAAGGTATATACTAATTTGATTATTTCCAAATCTTCATCAGATTTTTTTGTAATCATAAAGCCTTTAATATCAATTTTAACAATATTTAAGTCTTACCCGTCACTATATCTTCTATGATCATCCCTGCAATAGTCATTCCGAATATGGCAGTGATGTGACACAAAGAACCGTTGACAGCCGCTTTGTTGTAGGTCATAGAGCCATCGGACGTAGAAATCTCTCCCTTGTTTTGCAAAAGTTCGGGCGAATAGACACATTTGAATTTCCGGCGGGGAAATATGCCCGACTTCCTGAATCGGCTTCGGAGCGCGGCAGCCAACGGACACCCCTGCACTTTCCAGAACTCGGCGACCGAAATCTTCGTAGGATCGATTTTCAACGCCGCTCCCATTGAAGAGAAGAACACGGGACGACGGGCAGCCGTGGCATTGCGTATCAGCAGCATCTTGGCCTGCAGCGAATCAATTGCATCCACCACATAGTCATATTCCTCAAAATCAAACGATGCCGCAGTAGAGTCATTATATTCGATAGCCTCGGAGTGAATATCCGCCGAGGCATTGATATCAAGCAGCAGGCGCTTCATAGCCTCGACTTTGACCTCCCCCACCGTCGACAAAAACGCTTCGGCCTGACGGTTGATGTTGGTCATCGACACGGTGTCGGCATCAACAATAGTCAGGTGTTTCACGCCGGTGCGTACAAGGGCCTCGGCAGTCCAGCTGCCTACCCCACCTACTCCGAAAATAATCACGCGAGTATTGCTCAGCGCCTCCAGAGCTTCAGCGCCGAGCAACCGTGCGGTGCGGTTTAATAACATGTCGGTCGGTATCATATATGCAGCAAAGGTAAGCAAAATTCCGGCAACAGCACATATCGGAATCACAGATGTATCACATAACCGGGCAATTTGAAAAGTTTTTGACCTTAACAATGGCTATGTTGCCAAAAAATTAGTAACTTTGCACACGGTTTACAACATATTACCGACATCCCGAAAATATGCGCAGTCCACGTAAAGCTTACCTGCTTCTTGAAGATGGCACCCTTTTTGAGGGCAAATCTTTTGGCTATGAAGCACCTGCAGCCGGCGAAGTGGTGTTCAACACAGCCATGACCGGCTACCCGGAGAGTTTGACAGACCCATCCTACGAAGGGCAGATACTCGTCACTACTTATCCAATCCTCGGTAACTACGGCGTCCCGCCAGAAACGGAAAAAGACGACGTGAGCGAATACCTGGAAAGTTCCAAAATCCATTGTCGCGGCATCATCGCCCAGGACTACAGCTGGGAACCGAGCCATTGGCTCTCGACCAGATCGCTTGACAAGTGGCTGCGCGATGAAAAAATCCCGGGAATTTACGGCATCGACACCCGCGCGCTCACAAAGCATCTGCGCGAAAAAGGATCCATGCTTGGCAAAATCTATTTCGAGAAACCCGAAGAAATAGATTTCTACGACCCCAATGTGGAAAATCTCATCGCTCAGGTCAGCTGCAAGAATGTTGAAGAACACGGAAGCGGCGAAAAGACCGTGGTGCTCGTCGACTGCGGCACCAAAAATAATATTATAAGGTGTCTCACCCGCCGTGGTGTGAAAGTAATCAGAGTTCCCTGGGATTACGATTTCACCTCTATCCCCTACGACGGCCTTTTCATCTCCAACGGTCCCGGCAACCCCGATTTCGCCGAAAAAACTGTGGAGAACATCCGTAAGGCAATGGAGATTGGCAAACCCATCTGCGGCATCTGCATGGGCAACCAGCTCCTCTCCAAAGCGGCAGGCGCCAAAGTTTACAAACTGAAATATGGCCACCGTAGCCACAATCAGCCCGTACGCCTCGAAGGCACCAACACATGCTATGTGACATCGCAAAACCATGGTTTCGCCGTCGACAACTCCACCCTTCCCGCAGACTGGGAACCGATGTTCACCAATATGAACGACGGCACCAACGAGGGTATCCGTCATAAATCAAAGCCTTTCTTCTCCGCACAGTTCCATCCCGAGGCCTCATCCGGTCCCCGCGACACCGAATTTATCTTCGACCGCTTCATCGAGATGCTCTGATTTTTGTCAAACCCCTTATCGCATTTTCCATAATGAATTCCAAGCAGTCCAGCATAAAGAAAGTCCTTCTCCTCGGCTCAGGCGCACTGAAAATCGGCGAAGCCGGCGAATTTGACTACTCAGGCTCGCAGGCTCTCAAAGCCATGAAAGAGGAGGGCATCTCCACAGTGCTCATCAACCCCAATATCGCCACCGTGCAGACCTCCGAAGGGTTTGCCGACAAAATCTACTTCCTGCCGGTTACCCCCTATTTTGTCGAGAGGGTCATCGAGAAAGAACGTCCCGACGGCATTCTCCTCAGTTTCGGTGGCCAGACAGCACTCAACTGTGGTGTGGATCTTTATGACAACGGAGTGCTGGAGAAATACAATGTGAAAGTGCTCGGCACACCCGTGCAGGCCATCAAAGACACCGAGGACCGCGAGCTTTTCGTGAAGAAGCTCGACGAAATCAATGTCAAGACTATCAAGAGTCAGGCCGTGGAGACCACAGCCGCCGCCCTCGAAGCGGCCCAGCGTCTCGGTTACCCCGTGATAGTACGCGCAGCATACGCTTTGGGAGGTCTCGGCAGCGGCTTCTGCGACAATGCCGAGCAACTGGTGGCCCTCACAGAAAAAGCATTCTCTTTCTCACCGCAGGTGCTGGTCGAGAAATCGCTCAAAGGGTGGAAAGAAGTGGAATACGAAGTGGTGCGTGACTGCTACGACAACTGCATCACCGTCTGCAACATGGAAAACTTCGACCCGCTCGGCATCCACACTGGCGAGTCAATCGTAGTTGCTCCCTCGCAGACACTCTCCAACGACGACTACCATTTCCTGCGCGAACTTGCCATCCGCATTATCCGTCATGTCGGCATCGTGGGCGAGTGTAATGTGCAGTATGCCTACGATCCCAACTCGATGGACTACCGCGTCATCGAAGTTAACGCACGCCTGAGCCGTTCGTCGGCCCTCGCGTCAAAAGCCACAGGTTATCCCCTGGCTTTCGTGGCTGCCAAACTCGGGCTCGGCTACGGTCTGTTCGAACTCAAGAACTCCGTAACCAAAGAAACATCGGCATTCTTCGAACCCGCTCTCGACTATATTGTCTGCAAGATTCCCCGCTGGGACCTCGGCAAATTCCACGGCGTGCGTCGTCAGATCGGATCTTCAATGAAATCGGTAGGCGAAGTAATGGCCATCGGACGCACCTTTGAAGAGGTTATTCAGAAAGGTCTGCGCATGATCGGTCAAGGCATGCACGGCTTCGTAGGCAACAAGGAAATCAAGATAAGCGACATAAACGAAGGCCTGTCGGAACCTACCGACAAACGCATCTTCGTGATAGCAAAAGCATTTCAGGAAGGCTATACCGTGGATAAAATCCACGAGCTTACCAAGATCGACCGCTGGTTCCTCGACAAGCTCCACAACATCATCCTCACCAACGACGAGATGAAGCAGTACAACGATCTGGAGAAACTCCCCTTAGGTCTGCTTCGCACTGCCAAAGAACAGGGCTTCAGCGACTTCCAGATCGCCCGCGCCGTCTGCAAGGATAATCTCCGTCTCGACGGAACCGACAACCTCCAGGTCCGCGCCATCCGCAAAGCCAACAACATTATTCCCGTTGTCAAGCAGATCGACACCCTGGCTGCCGAATATCCCGCCCAGACCAACTACCTCTATCTCACATACAACGGCTCGAATAACGACGTCAAATATCTCGGCGACCACAAGTCGGTGGTTGTGCTCGGTTCGGGCGCATACCGCATCGGCTCGTCGGTGGAATTCGACTGGTGCTCGGTCAACGCTCTCATGAGTGTCAAGAAACAGGGCTGGCGCTCGGTAATGATCAATTACAATCCCGAGACTGTGTCGACCGACTACGACATGTGCGACCGTCTATATTTCGACGAGCTAACTTTCGAACGTGTGATGGACATCCTCGATCTCGAGATGCCTCACGGCGTGATACTCTCTGTGGGCGGCCAGATCCCCAACAACCTTGCCACGCGTCTCGATGCCGCAGGAATAAACATCCTGGGAACATCGGCTGAAAAAATCGACAACGCCGAGGACCGCAACAAATTCTCGGCCATGCTCGACCGCATCGGCGTGGATCAGCCCCGCTGGCGTGAGCTGACAAGTTTCGCCGACATCGACGAGTTTATCGAGGAGGTCGGATTTCCTGTGCTCGTTCGCCCATCGTATGTGCTTTCCGGCGCTGCCATGAATGTCTGCTCCAATGAAGAGGAGCTGCACCGCTATCTGCGCCTGGCCGCCAACGTGTCGAAACAGCACCCTGTTGTCGTCACCGAATTCATCGAAAACGCCAAGGAAATCGAAATGGATGCCGTGGCGCAGAACGGTGAGATCAAAGTCTACGCCATCTCCGAGCACATCGAGTTTGCCGGCGTACACTCGGGCGACGCCACCATCCAGTTCCCGCCTCAAAAACTGTATGTCGAGACCATGCGCCGCATCAAACGCATCTCGGCAAAAATCGCAAAGGCTCTGGAAATCTCCGGTCCATTCAACATCCAGTACCTCGCCAAGAACAACGACATCAAGGTAATCGAATGTAACCTCCGCGCCTCGCGCAGCTTCCCCTTCGTGTCGAAAGTCATCAAACTCAACTTCATCGACCTCGCCACAAAGGTTATGCTCGGCATCCCCGTCGAGAAACCCAACAAGAGCATATTTGATCTGGACTATGTCGGCATCAAGGCATCGCAGTTCAGCTTCTCGCGTCTGCAGGGCGCCGACCCCGTCCTCGGTGTCGACATGGCTTCGACAGGCGAAGTCGGCTGTATCGGCGACGACACCTCCGAAGCAATTCTCAAGTCGATGCTTTCGGTCGGCTACCGCATCCCCAAGAAGGCAGTGCTGCTTTCTACAGGCACACCGCGGCAGAAAACCGACATGCTCGACGCCGCCCACCGTCTGCACAACAGCGGATTCGTGATTTACGCCACCGAAGGCACCTGCCGCTTCCTCAACGAGAACGGCATCCCCGCCATCCGCGCTTACTGGCCCTCGCAGCCCGACAGCCGTCCGCAGGCGTTGCAGCTGCTCCACGAAAAGAAAGTCGATCTGGTGGTGAATCTTCCCAAAAACCTTACTTCCACCGAGCTTTCCAACGGCTACAAAATCCGTCGTGCCGCCATCGACCTCAACATTCCGCTGCTTACCAACGCCCGTCTGGCCTCGGCTTTTATCTTTGCATTCACATCCATCACTCCCGCCGACATTCAGATCAAGTCGTGGGATGAATATCATTGATGCCCCCCCTTGCGGACATCCGCCCGCATACAATTAGAACATAAACTATAATTGCTATAAGACAGAGATACCGCACCATTGTTTGATGCGGTATCTCTGTCTTATATCTCAGTTCTACAGTTAATCTGCCGGCTCTACGTGAACATAGATGATAGCATCGCCTGAAATAAGTTGTCTGATATTATTTTCCACTTCGCTGGCGATGGCATGTCCTTCCGCCACCGACATGCGTGGATTCACATGAATGTTCACATCAATTATAGCGGAATGACCGTTGCGGCGGGTGCGTAGATTATGATAATACAGCACTCCGGCAGTGTTGTCGATCGAATTTTCAATCTTGTTCACAACATCGGCGGGGAGCGATGTTTCCATCAGCTCACCCAACGACGGTATGGAGATTTTCACTGCCGAATAAGCTATCAGCAACCCGATGATTAGCGAAGTGATAGGATCGGCCAAGGTCCATTTGTCGCCGAGGAAAAGCGAAAGAGCGATACCTGCCAACGCTGCCACTGACGAAAGGGCATCGCTGCGATGATGCCATGCGTTGGCCTTAAGCGCTTCCGATTCCACTGCCCGGGCGTTGGTCATGGTATAACGGTAGAGCCATTCCTTGGCAACTATCGACAGAGCCGCTACCACAAGCGTCCAGATATCGGGCCGCAACAGAGGCTCTCCGTAAGCGAAACCGACAATGCTTCTGATACCCGAGATGGTTATGCCGGCTGCTACGCAGATCAGAATCAGCGAAATAATCACCGACGCGATGGTCTCGAATTTTCCGTGACCGTAAGGATGATCATTGTCGGCTCCCTTGTGTGCGATACCTACAAGAACCAGCACTATGAAATCAGTGCCGAAATCGCTAAGTGAATGAAAACCGTCGGCAATGAGCGCATCACTGTGTCCGTAGAAACCGAACGCCAGTTTAAGCGCCATCAGCATCGCATTAATCCAGAATCCAACCCACGTGACATGGCGGATGATGTGCAGACGGTTATCTCGAGGCTGCATCAGCATTACTCAAACAGATGTTTATAACGCGCAAGCAATCCGGCGAAACGCGAATCGTTTCGGATAGGTGCGAGCGATACGCGGCCATAATCGGCCTCGGTGATCTTATAGAGGTTGCCATAGCCAAGCTGCAGCGCCTTGTCGAGCGATGAAAACGCCTTGTCAGTCTCGCCTGCGTTAGCATAGAGACAGGCAGCCATGAACGACAGATAACCGTCGGTGTCGCGGAAATCCCGCTGAAGATCCTCAACCCATTTCAGAGCCTCCTCCTTGTTGCCGGAGTAAAGGAGTGCGAATCCGCGGTAACTTTCGATTGCAGAAAGCGAGTTGCCGGCACTTTTTGTGTACCCGGCATCCTCAGGATTGTCGTCGTTGTCGGTGGAAGTGAGTTTCACCACTCGGTTGTAGATTTTCAATGCGTTTGACGTTTCTTTCAATCCGTCGTTGAGCACCCATGCACGATAAATGTAGCTGCTCATGCGTTCGGGATTGTCGATGGTCATCTCACCATAGAGGCCGTTGGCATCAGAAAACTCTCCCATGGCAAAATCAAGCACACCCTCGAAATCCTCGCCGCGGGGCGACAGCTTACCGGCCTCTTTGGCAATATCGAGTGCAGCAACCGCTTCTTTGTATTTTTTCTGTGCAAAGAGAATGCGGGCTTTGGTCAGGAAAAACTCCTGACGGCGCTCCTGCTCCATGGATATGGCGTGATCCACATTGTCAAGAGCTTCGTCAAACTTACACAGCGCAAGCTGACATTCGGCCATGGAATTGAAAAGACCGGCGTAGCTGTACATATTGTCGCTGACAAGTTTGCGGTAATCGGCCAGCGCGGTCGAGAAATGGTCATGGGCCTGTGCGATGAAACCACGGATATAGTAGAGCATCGGCTGCTGCGGCGCATAGCTGATCGCAGTGCTTATTGCCGAAATCACAGCGGGATAATCGTTGTTGGCCAGGTCGATCAGTTCCTCGAATGCTTTGGTATTGTTGTTGATGGAGATGGCAGAGAGCAGATCCTCCACAGCACCGGTGATGTTGCCCTGCATGCGGCGCACCGATGCACGGCGGATATATATGTCACTGTCGGCCGACATCATATCGACAGCCGCGTCCATATATTCCGACGCAAGCCCTATGTTGTTCTCCTTGACCGCCACACGGGCAAGTCCGGTGAGAGCCTCGGGGCTGCGGGGATTGATGGCACGCATGCGGGTGTAGCCAGCCTTGGCGGCGGCATATTCGCCAAGTTCATACTCCTCGTTGGATTTCTGATAGAGAGCCAGGAAAGAGGTGGGGTCGATTTTCAAGGCCGCGGTGAAATCGGCAAGAGCCTCGCTGTGCTTTCCCTGCATCTGATATATGTCGGCACGGAGCATCAGTTCCTGGAATCGCATATCCTTGTCGGATTCGGGAGTAAATTCAAGCGCTTTCTCCACATCGGCCAACGCGCGGAGATACTGGTTGAATTTGTAATATTCATTGGCCCGACGGAAATAGATGTCGGCGTTTTGCGGGTTTGCTTCGAGTTCCTTATCATATACTCCGAGCATGGCACGGGTCATGGGATTGTCGATTGTCTGCTGCGCCGAAGCGGCAAATCCTGAAATCGAAGCCGCCGCCACAGCGGCGGTGATGATTTTTCTCATATCTGTGTTTTCTGATTTTCTTAATTAATGCTGTTGACAGCTTTGCGGAGCACGCTGAGTTTCTCGAGTAATGATGGCAGAAGGTCGAGACGGAGCATATTTGCGCCATCGCTTTTAGCCACCTGAGGATTCTGATGTGTCTCGATGAATATGCCGTCGCAGCCGACAGCAATGCCGGCACGGGCGACAGTCTCGATCATTTCGGGGCGACCGCCGGTCACGCCTGCCTGCTGGTTGGGCTGTTGCAGCGAATGGGTCACATCGAGAATCACCGGACAGCCGTTCTGTTGCATCTCTGGAATACCGCGGTAATCCACCAGCAGATCCTGATAACCGAACGTGGTGCCGCGCTCGGTAATAGCCACATTGGGATTGCCGGCATCGCGCACTTTCTCTACCGCATGTTTCATCGCTCCGGGCGACAGAAACTGCCCTTTTTTGATATTAACCATCTTTCCGGTCTCGGCGGCGGCCACGAGCAAAGTGGTCTGACGGCACAGGAAAGCGGGAATCTGAAGCATATCCACATACTCGGCTGCCATGGCAGCCTCAGGCTCGGTGTGGATGTCGGTTACAGTGGGGATGTTGAATGTCTCCCCTACTTTCCGCAGAATCATCAATGCTTTCTCGTCGCCTATTCCGGTGAATGAGTGAATGCTCGAACGGTTGGCTTTGCGGTAGCTCCCCTTGAAAACATAGGGAATACCGAGTCGCGAGGTTACCTCGAACACCTTCTCGGCTATCTCCATTGCCATCTTTTCTCCTTCTATCACACAAGGTCCGGCCAGCAGAAAGAAATTGTTGCAGGGCGAAGATGCGAGATATTCAGGCAGATTTATCTGTGACATAACTGTTGTCGTTTGCTTTGATGTTAGTTTTGACTGCTGATGCAGTTGAAAGTTTAGTTTCTGAGCTGATCGGTGATGTGTAATGTCTCGAGCGCCGTAAGCGCGGCGGTTTCCGTGCGCAGACGCGCGTCGCCGAGCGACACCGGCCGGAATCCGGCTTCAAAAGCTTTGGAGATCTCCTCCGGCGTGAAGTCACCCTCAGGTCCGATGAGCACTACCGTGTCGTCGCCGTTGTCGATCATGCACAGTCGCGACAGCAGCCGGCGGACACCGTCGTCGGTGCAATACGCCACATACTTTCGGGCATACGAACGGTATTTTTCGATAAACGCGCCAAAGGGCATCATATCACCGATTTCAGGCACAGTGGCCTTAAGACTCTGTTTCATAGCGGAAACAGCCGTTTTTTCAAGACGCTCGCGCTTGATGTCGCGACGCTCGGAATTGCGGCAGAGCAGCGGCACGAATGCGTCCAGCCCGATCTCAGTAGCCTTTTCCACAAGCCACTCCATGCGGTCCATATTCTTGGTAGGTGCGACAGCAAGCACAAACCTGCCGTGCCAGTATTTTTCAACTTCGGCTTTTGCCTCGATTTCCACCATAGCCCTCTTGGGATGGGCGTCGACCAGCACCACCTTATATATATGACCCTTTCCGTCCACAACCTCGAAGCGGTCGCCGGGCTGATGACGGAGCACCCTCACGCAATGACCCGATTCCACCTCAGGCATCACGGGTGTTTCCTCAATGTCGGGACAATAGAACCGTATCATACAAAACTGTTTTCAGGGTCGGAGGCAGTCGCTTCGGCTTCGGCCTTGGTGGCAGTCTCATCCTTTGGAGCCTTGAAAATAAACAGGAACAGCACAAACACCACCAAAGCGTATGAGGCGAATATCAGCCATGACTCATGCCAGCCATCCAGACGGGCCAACACATCGGTCTGCGGAAGATTGATTACAAGTGGATTTATCACATATTCTCCGGCTATGAATGTACCGAGCGATGCACCTATGCCGTTGGTCATGACCATAAACAGACCCTGAGCCGACGAACGGAGCGCCGCCGGCGACTGCCGGTCGACATAAATGCCTCCTGAGACGTTGAAGAAGTCGAAAGCCACTCCATAGACCACACACGACATTATCAGAGCAATGACGCCGGGCATATTGGTATCGCCGATGCCGAACAGGCCAAACCGCAACACCCATGCCATCATGGCCATAAGCATCACACCTTTTATACCGAAACGTTTCAGACAGTAGGGAATGAGGAGAATGCAAAGAGCCTCGGCACACTGCGACAGCGAGATAAGAGCCGTGGGATTCCTGGCAAACCATCCGTCAAGAAATCCGTTGACATATTCAGGGATGGCACTGAACTGCTCTATGAACATTGTGCCGTAGCCATTGGTGATCTGCAGCGACACCCCCAGCAGCATGGAGAAGATGAAGAAGATGGCCATCTTCGGATCCTTAAACAGTTTGAAGGCGTCAAGCCCGAAAGCCTGAGCCAGCGAACCGCCGGCAGACCCTGAAACCGGACATGCAGGCATGGTCAGCGAATAGGCAGCCATCAGCAGCGACAGCAGCGCCGAGGTGAGAAACTGGGTATAGCTTTTCTGTATGCTCACTCCGTCGATGCTGGCAAAGTTAATAAACAATTCGGCGGCGATGAAACCCACCGTGCCAAACACGCGGATGGGCGGATAATCCTTGACAGTGTCGAGTCCGTTGCGCTCAAGTGCATTGAAAGCCACTGAATTGGCCAGACCGATTGTGGGCATATAAAACGCCACCGACACGGTGTAGAGGGTGAAAATTGCAGGGAAACTTACCAGTCCCGCCAGCTCTTCGGGGGCTTTCGACACCCAGTCGACCGGGAGAACCGACATGGCATAAACGCCGGCGCCACACATGAACAGACCCGAAATCAGATGACAGAGCGAAAGAGTGCGCTGGGCAGGAATCCAGCGGTCGGCCACTATGCCTATAATGGCGGGCATGAACAACGACACAATTCCCTGCACCATATAGAACATATAGATCTTGTCGCCGAGACCAACCTTGGCGAGAAACATGCCCATGGAGACCAGATAGGCTCCCCAGATGGCGAACTCAAGAAAACTCAGAGCCGAAAGACGGATGCGGATTTTTCCCATACTGTTCAAGTGACGTTGCGCGAGCATAATCCTTGCCTGACGCATTTTAGCATTATATGTGGCAAATTTACGAATTTTTTCGCTTTGGCAGTCAAAACCTGCCTCAAATTTGTTAAAGTTTTGTAACTTTGTTGCACTTCAAGTCATGATTATGTCCAACTCATCACGGCCATACACATTCGACCGGGTTGTACGCCTGCTCATAGGGTGCGCCATTTTCGTTTTCGTGATATGGATTCTCGACATTCTGAAAGATGTGCTGCTGCCATTTTGCGTGGCGTGCCTGATAGCCTATCTGTTTGAACCATTCGTGCAGTTCAATCGCTCGCTGCTCCATCTCAAAGGGCGGGTGATGGCTATTTTTGTCACACTTTTCGAAGCGACCCTCTTTTTCGGTATTCTATGCTATTTCTGCATCCCGTCTATTATAGCGGAGATGCATCAGATGGCCGACATGCTCACCGATTATGCCACTTCCAACAACACAATAAAATATATGCCTGCATGGGTGCACGACCTGCTGCGCGAAAACATCGATTTCGAGAAACTCTCCAAAACGCTGATGGAGCAGAACGTGGAGGGGCTGCTCCACCACGCCTCATCGGTGCTGCAGGGTGGTGTGCATGTGGTTCTTGGCATAGTGTCATGGCTGATAGTGTTTCTCTATGTGATTTTCATCATGCTCGACTATGACCGGCTCATGGCCGGTTTTCGTCTGCTCGTGCCCCCGCGCATGCGCCCCATAGCTTATAAGTTAGGCAATGACATCAAGGATTCAATGAACCATTATTTCCGCGGGCAGGCCTTGATTGCATGTATTGTGGCGGTAATCTATTGTATGGGATTCTCTCTATGCAAGCTGCCGCTGTCGATTGTGCTCGGATTAGGCACCTCAGTGCTCTTCATGATCCCCTATTGCCAGTATCTCTCGATTATTCCGGTGACACTCCTCTGTCTGGTCGGAGCGGCCGACGGCAAGGTTGATTTCTGGGCTCAGTGGTGGGAGTGCATGGCTGTGTTCCTCACGGTGCAGGTGGTGGCCGATCTGATTCTCACACCACGCATCATGGGCAAAGCCATGGGACTTAACCCCGCCATAATCCTGCTGAGTCTGTCGATATGGGGTTCGCTGTTTGGTCTGATAGGCATGATTATAGCATTGCCACTGACCACCCTGCTGTTATCATATTACGAGCAGTATATAATAATGCGCAACAACGACGAGCCACCCTCGGTACGTCGCAAGGAGGTACAGGAAATCAAGGATATGGCCGAGATTTCCTACGACCGGAGCAACGACCTCAAAAATGATTAAAAATACATGAGGCCCGGAATGTGATGCTATCACACACACCGGGCCTCTTTTGTGTTTAAAAACATATTATTTACGAACCCTTGCTATTGACTAAATTCCCGATTTTTAGTAAATTTGCAACTAAAATTAACACTAGTGTTAATTATTGCTTTAGCAATAATTATCTTTTTGATGGAATCACATTACAAATATTAAACCTCAATCTAACATTTCTTTCACAACAAAATGAAAAAACTCATTTCAGCATTAATCGCGATGTGGGCCACCGGTCTTTGGATCACCGCATCAGCGTTTACGTCAGTGGGTACCGTTGTTGATGAAGCGAATGAACCTATCATCGGAGCCACCGTCTCGACAGGCGGCGGCAAGGCGCTCGGTTCTACCGACATCGACGGCAAGTTCAAGGTCAATGTGCCCGACGGCACGCGCGACCTCGCTATCACCTACATCGGTTACAAGCCCTTGAAAGAACCCGCAAAAGCCAACATGGGCATCCTGAAAATGGAAGTGGAATCGAAGATGCTTGCCGACGTGGTTGTCACACAGTCGCTGGCACGCACCCGCGAAACCCCTGTAGCCCTTTCTCAGATCAACGCTTCTGAAATCGAATTCAAACTCGGCAACCAGGAATTTCCCGAAGTGCTGAAAACCACTCCCGGCGTGTGGACCACCAAAGACGGCGGCGGTTTCGGCGACGCCAAAACCAACATGCGCGGTTTCAAGAGCGAAAACGTGGCTGTGGTTATCAACGGTATACCCATCAACGACATGGAATGGGGCGGCGTTTACTGGAGCAACTGGGCCGGTCTGAGCGACGTGGCCTCCAGCATCCAGACTCAGCGCGGTCTCGGCGCAGGCATGCTCTCCGCTCCCTCGGTTGGCGGTACCATCAACATCACCACCCAGAGCCTCGATGCCAAGAAAGGCGGCTCGGTGTGGTACGGCATGGGCAACGACGGCATGAACCAGATCGGTATCAAGGTGTCGACCGGCCTGATGAAGAATGGATGGGCAGTCACACTGCTTGGCTCGCGCAAATGGAGCGACGACAACTATGTGCAGGGCACATGGTTCAACTCCTATAACTACTTCCTGAATATCTCAAAACGCATAAACGACAAACACCAGATTTCGTTTACCGCTTTCGGCGCTCCCCAGACTCACGCACAGCGTTCAAAATACGACGGTCTCACCATCGAAGGCTGGGCCACCACCGCCAAGCAATATATGGATGGTGAAAGCCAGTATCGATATAACCCCACATTCGGTTATCTGCGCGGCGGCAAGAAAACTACCGGCGCCAACTACAACCACTACCATAAACCCCAACTCTCTATCAACCACATCTGGCAGATCACAGACCACTCATCACTGTCAAGCGTCCTCTATGCATCGTTCGCCAATGGTGGCGGCTACCGCGGCATGTACCGCAACACCACATGGAACGGTCGCAAAATTGACTCCAACGCATGGTATGGCGCCAACTCCTCCAACGGTCAGCTCAGAACCACATTCCGCCATGCCGACGGCACATTCGCTTACGACGAGGTACAGCAGATGAACATGGAATCCAAGACCGGTTCAAACATGGCATTGGCCGACAATATCAACTCCCACACCTGGGTAGGCCTAGTATCCACCTACAAACACTCTCTGCTCGACAACAAGCTCAACCTCACCGGCGGTATAGACTTCCGCTATTACAAAGGCTTCCACAAGGCAAAACTTGTCGACCTCATGGATGGCGAATATTTCATCGACGATGTCTACCGCTCGCGCGTGCAGCCCGATCTCGCAGCCATCAATAACAAAAACAACGTCGAATGGGTCAACCAGAAACTCGGCGTAGGCGATGTGGTCTACCGCAACTTCGACGGCGTTACCCACAACGAAGGGATCTTCCTGCAGGCTGAATACTCAGCATTCGAGCGCAAAGTCAACTTCGTGCTCTCCGGCACAATGAACAACACCGGCTACCAGCGTATCGAGCACTATTATGCCGACGAAGCCCATTCCAAGAGCCCCTGGAAAAATTTCTTCGGTGCATCGGTCAAGGGTGGCGCAAACTGGAACATCGACCGCCACAACAATGTGTTCCTGAACATCGGCTACATCAGCCGTGTGCCTTTCTTCAGCTACGGTGTTTTCCTGTCGTCGCAAAACTCCAATGTCATCAACCCCAACCCTCTCAATGAGAAGATCATGTCATTTGAAGTTGGTTACGGCTATCATTCGCCTGTATTCAGCGTCGACATGAACGCATATTTCACAAAATGGTACGACAAAACCATGAGCCGCTCGGTCGACATGGCCGGCGACTATGCCGGTGAACTTGGATCTTTCAGCATGTCGGGTGTCAATGCACGCCACATGGGTATTGAAATCGCAGCCACCTACCGCCCCGTCAACTGGTTCACTCTCGAAGGCATGATCTCACTCGGCGACTACCAGTGGGATTCCAACCCCGTGGGTTATTTCTACGGCCCCGGCGGCTTCCCCATCGCCGACCTTCGTGGCACTCCCGCGCAAGGCATCATGTCGGCCGACCACATGCACGCCACCCTCAAGCAGAAAGGCGTGAAAGTAGGCGGTTCAGCACAGACCACCGGTTCGATCTCTGCATCTTTCCGTCCTTTCAAGGGGTGGCGCATCGGTGCCGACTGGACTTTCCACTCGCGCAACTACTCCGACTATCAGGTAACAGCCTCCAACTTCACCAAAAACGGTCAGGTGCTCGAAGTTGCCGATCCCTGGAGAATTCCCTGGGGCAACCAGCTTGACCTCTTCGCAAGCTACGGCTTCAAGATCGGCGGCGTGGACGCCCGCCTGAGCGGCAACGTATACAACCTCTTCAACTATCACTATGTTGTCGACTGCTACAACGACACCAGTGTGGACGGCGAATGGGACAATGTATTCCGTGTGTTCTACAACTTCGGTCGCACCTACTCCCTCAAGCTTCGTCTTAACTTCTAATTTAAGCAATCCAAATGAAAACCAAGATATATATTCCTCTGGCTGCCCTATGCGGCATTGCAATGATGACGGGTTGCGATGAAAACGCCTGGAACGACCATCTCGACGGTTTTGACTCGAACTTCAATCCCACCCAGGTCGAGACCATCAACTATACCCTAACCGATGAAGACTACGTCGCCATCGCCAACAACTCCACCAACAAACAGATAGCAAAGGAAGCCGGCAACTCGAAAGCCCTCGAGAACCTGTCAAAGAACTTGTATTTCACCGACAAGATCACTGCCCAAGAATATGTGCCCGCCTTCCTCGCTTCGACCAACTCGCAGTTCTACACCCTCTCAAACGGTTCCGCCATCAAAGTCACATATAAGATGGCTGTCGGTCTGCCCGAGGAAGTCACTGAAGCTGTCGGCGCAACCGAGGTGAGAGTCCGCGACGATTTCTACAAGGCCAATGTGTGGGAAAGCGACGAGAACTACATCAGCGCCTTCGCGCCCGACAAACCCGCTTCGAAATTTCTCCCCAAATTCCTTCTGGAACAGCTTCCCGACGCTCAGGAGGGTGACTACGCTGTTGTGTCCTACGCTCAGGCCGATCAGAATCCCATCTTCGGCAATGTAGGCGGCGGTGACACTCCTTTCGAAATGTCGAATGTGCTGTCCAACGTCGCCAAAGAACAGGAGATTTCGGTCAACGGTGTCGTCACTGGCACTTGCGGTGCAGGATATGTGATCTCCGACAAAGCCGGTGCCATACTGGTCTATATGGGCGGCGGCTTCGATGCCGGCACTTACCCCATTGGCACCCAGCTCAACGTAGCCGGTACTGTTGATGCTTTCAACAACGGCCTGCAGCTCACATCCAGCGCCACTGTTAAGAAACTCGGCTCGGAAGAATACAAGTTCCCCGCTCCCAAAGTTATGGATGGCGCAGCCCTCGACGCTCTCAAAGCCGACCCGAAGAACCGTCTGGCCATCTATGCCAGCGTATCGGGTGAAATGTCGGTCGGCAAATACACCAATCTCATTGTTCCCGGAGCCAAGAACACCAAGATCTCTCCTTATTATGTGTCTGCCGATCAGAAGAAACTGCTTACCGACAAAGCAAAAGTAACACTTACGGGCTGGATCGTTTCATGCAACTCAAGCGGCATCTGCAACTTTGTAGTCAACGACATCAAGCTCGACGGCGGCGCCGCAACAACTGCCGCCGGCACACTCTCGCTCGCTGCCGAGGTTCCCACCACATCGCTCAATGCAATCTACCGTTTCGACGGCACAAAGTGGTCGGTTCCCTCCGACATGGTAGTGCTCAACCCCGGCGACTACACCGCCATGGGTCAGAGCCATCCCAACCTCACCGAGCCCGACAACTATATACCCGCCTACTGCCGCCAGAAGTTCCCCTATGCGGCTGCCAAAGATTCGAAGTTCATCGTCTACAAATTCTACAACGGGAGCGCCACCGTACTCGCCTGCGCCAACTATGTCTACAACGGCACAGAATGGGTGAAGAACGATGGAGTGGAGACCATGACCTCGCAGTTTGTCCGCACAAACGGCGTGTGGAAATTTGACCCCAGCGTCACAATCAACCTCCCTGAGACCAGCACTTTTGCCACCAACTTCTATCAGGCTTGTGTCGATTGGGTCTATCAAACCAAGTGCGTGCCCTTAGGCGACACTTCCATCAAATCCGGCAAATTCTGGGTATCCAAATATGGCAACAATGAGGTTTACAGCGGAGCATCGGCTTTCAAAAACGATGTCGACCTCCGCCCGGGTGCTGCCGTCACTCAGTATGCAGCAGGCTGGGAAGGCAAGACTGACGCCGAGATCATCGCAGGCCTCAAGCACAATTTTGCTTACGAGACTCTGCCTGCAGTCCTCGCCGACTACTATCCCGACGCAGTGCCTATTGAAGGTGTTGAAGTGCTTTACACAATCAACTTCGACGCGTTCGATGGCTCACGACACCCCTCCACTATTGTCTACGAAGTCACAGGCCCCGCCAAATTCGAGGTAAAATCCGAGAACTGGGGTATCTGAACAGTAATTCTCTAACAAAAGAGACTGTCTAACAAGTTTTGGCAGTCTCTTTTTATAGTTTAACAGGCTAAAAAA